>WBZP01001247.1_pt1 | contig 31844 bp, 26 predicted proteins | sample 5204301 | NCBI WGS metagenome assembly WBZP01 (sample SAMN12412401, study PRJNA552823) | activated sludge metagenome | isolation source: activated sludge from nitrification reactor of wastewater treatment plant... | place: USA: Pennsylvania | collected 2017 | reverse complement strand
CTGAGGACCTGCGTCCCAGGCCGAGCGAGGCCGAAGGCTGAGCGATGGCTGGGACGTAGGGATTCGAACCCCAATAACCGCGTCCAGAGCGCGGTGTCCTACCGTTGAACGACGTCCCAGTAGGAAGGCCAGCAGCCCGGCCGCCGGAGCGGAAGGCCGTTGGAACCTCCAATTATAGGGAGCGGCGGGGCATCCGGCAACCCCCAAAGCCCAGCGGGCTGCCCGGCGGTATCATGGACGCCTCGCGATGCCTTCCGCCCCTGCCGGGGCCGCCGCCGGCGCGCCCGCTGTCACCAGCTACGCCCATCTCGACGCCCGTCAGCGCCTGGCCACGGTGGCCGGGCTGATGCTGACCCTGCTGCTCGCCGCGATGGATCAGACCATCGTCGGCACCGCCATGCCGCGCGTCGTGTCGAACCTCGACGGCTTCGACCGCTATCCGTGGGTCACGACGGCCTACCTGCTCACCTCCACCATCGCGGTGCCGGTGTTCGCGAAACTGTCGGATCTCTACGGCCGCAAGTGGCTCTACCTGACCGGCCTGGTCGTGTTCGTGGTGTCGTCGTGGCTGTGCGGCGCGTCGGGCAACGTGCCGATCCCGCTCGACGGCATGAACCAGCTGATCTTCTTCCGCGGTCTGCAGGGCGTGGGCGGCGGCGCGGTGATGGGGCTCACGTTCACGATCATCGGCGACCTGTTCGCGCCGGCGGAACGCGGCCGCTACCAGGGGATGTTCGGCGCGGTGTTCGGGCTGGCCTCGATCGTCGGTCCGCTGGCCGGCGGCTGGATCACCGATCATCTGTCGTGGCGCTGGGCGTTCTACGTCAACGCCCCGCTCGGCATCCTCGCGGCGGTGGTGCTGTATCGCACCTTCCCGTTCGTGCCGCCGCATGCCAGCAGCAAGCGCATCGACTGGTTCGGCCTGGTCACGCTGGCCGGCTGGATCGTGCCGCTGCTGCTGGCCCTGAGCCGCGTCACCACGCTGGGCTGGGGCAACCCGATGGTGCAGGCGCTCACCGTCACCGCGGTGGTGATGCTGGTGGCCTTCATCGTCATCGAGCGCCGCGCCGAGGAACCGCTGATGCCGCCGGCGCTGTTCGGCATCCGCTCCATCGCCCTCGCGTCGTGCGGCGTGTTCGTGCTCGGCATGTCGATGTTCGGCATGTTCGTGTACCTGCCGCTCTACATGCAGGGCGTGCTGGGGATGTCGGCGGCGTCGTCGGGCATGCTGTTCGTGCCGATGATCTTCGCGATGATCTTCGCCAGCATGACGTCGGGGCAGATCGTGTCGCGCACCGGCCGCTACAAGATCCTCGCGATTGCCGGCGCGGTGCTGGCCACCGCCGGCATGGCGGCCCTGGCGCGCGTGGGACCGAGCGGCAACGCCAACGCGATCCTGTGGTGCCTCGTGCTCGCCGGCTTCGGCTTCGGCGCCGCGCAGCCGGTCTACGCGCTCGTCGTGCAGAACGCCGCGCCGCGGGCGCAGCTCGGCGCCGCCACCGCCACCAGCCAGTTCTTCCGCTCGATCGGCAGCACGATCGGCGTGGCCTTCTTCGGCACGCTGCTGCTGGGCATGTATCACGCGCGCCTGCAGACGCATCTGCCGGCCGACACGCCCGCCGACATCAGGCTCCTGGTCGACAACCCGCTGCAGATGAACGGCGAACACGGCATGGTGGTGCAGGCGCATCCGCGGCCCGAGATTCCGCCAGCGGTGCAGGCGGTGGTCCGCGAGAGTCTCGCGGCCGGCATGCAGCGCGTGTTCGACCTGGCCTCGATGGTGATGGCGCTCTCGATCGTGCTCAACCTGCTGCTGCCCGAACTGCCGCTGCGCGGTCGCGCCGATCACGCCCCGCCACCCGACGCGGTCTGACGCCCGCCGTACAAAACAACACGCCGCACCGTATACCGATGCGGCGTGCGCGGAACGCCGGGGGGAGCCCGGCTGCAAAGGGTGCGGGCCTCAGCCCTTGGAGGTCTTCACCATCATGGACAGGGCCGCGAGGGTCGTGCCCAGCAGCACCATGGTGCCGGGTTCGCTCAGGTCGGTCATGACGCCAGTGAGCGCGGTGAGACCCCGGGCGCCCAGGGGGATCGTCTGCGTGGCGACCGCCGCCAACGCCAGAACGAGGGCGATTCCGAAGGAACGAAGCATGCCCCCCTCAGAGCAATGCGCGGGCCAACCTCGGACAGACGCCGATGCGTGCAAATACGGCCAGATCCCCGGGATCGACGACACCGGGGTGACGCGTCAGGTCAGGACGGCGACAAACAAAGTCTGGCTGTAGCCAGTCTCTGCCCTTCCGACGCGGCCCCGGACCGGGGAACTTACAGCGTGCCCAGCAGCCGATCCAGGCGCGCCAGCGCCTCGTCGCGTCCCAGCAGCCGCAGCATCTCGAACAGCCCGGGACTGACGGTGCGTCCGGTGAGGGCCAGCCGCGTAGCGTGGATGAGGGCGCCCGCCTTCAGGCCCCGGGTCTCGGCCACCGACCGCAGCGTCTGCTCGAGCGCGGCCTCGGTGAACGGGTCGAGGACGGCGTAGGCGTCGCGCAGGGCGCGCAGGTGGTCGGCGAGACCGGGCGCCGCCAGGTGCTTCGCGCGTCCCTCGGCGTCGTAGTCGGACGGCGCCACCAGGAAGGGACGAGCGCCCTCGACGAACTCTCCCAGCTTCTTCGCGCGCGGACGCAGCAGTGCCAGCACCTGGTGGAACCAGGCAGCGCGCGCTCCGGCGAGCTCGTCGTGCCAGAGGTCCGCGCGTTCGAGCCACGGCCGCACCGTCGACGTGAGCGCGTCGTCGGACATCGCCAGCAGGTACTGGTGGTTGAACCAGTCGAGCTTCTCGGTGTTGAAGACGGCGTTGCCCGTGCTGATGCCCTCGAGCGTGAAGCGTTCGACGAGCTGCGCCGCCGACATCACTTCGTCGTCGTTGCCAGGCGACCAGCCGAGCAGCGCCAGGAAGTTCACCATCGCGCCCGGCACGTAGCCCTGACGCTCGTATTCCATCACCGAGGTGGCGCCGTGGCGCTTGCTGAGCCGCTTTTTGTCGGCCCCCATGATGAGCGGCACGTGCGCGAACTGCGGCACCGCGGCGCCGAAGGCCTGGTACAGCAGCACCTGCTTGGGGGTGTTCGAGATGTGATCGTCGCCACGCACCACGTGCGTCATCCGCATCGCGATGTCGTCGACCACGACCGACAGGTGATATGTGGGATAGGTATCGCTGCGCAGCACCACGAAATCTTCGATGTGCGCATTGTCGAACCGCACCTCGCCGTGCACGAGATCGATGAACGTGGTCTCGCCCGGCGGCACGAGGAACCGGATGGCATGCGGCTCGCCCGCCGCCAGCCGCCGCGCCACCTCGTCGGGCGGCACCGCCAGCGCGGCGTCGCGGTCGTAGCGGCGCTCGTAGGTGCCGTCGGCCTCGGCCGCGGCGTCGCCGCGTTTCGACGGCCCGCCGAAGTCGTAGTACGCGCGGCCCGCCGCCACGAGCTCGTGCGCGGCCGTCCGGTAGCGATCCAGCCGTTCGCTCTGGAAGTACGGCGCGTGCGGCCCGCCCACGCCCGGACCCTCGTCCCAATCCAGGCCCAGCCAGCTCAGCCCGTCGAGGATGCCGGTGACCATGTCGGTCGACGAGCGCTCGACGTCGGTGTCCTCGATCCGCAACACGAACACGCCCCCGGAGCGGCGGGCGAACAGCCAGTTGAAGAGCGCCGTGCGGGCGCCGCCGACGTGCAGGTAGCCGGTGGGCGAGGGGGCGAAGCGGACACGGGGGGCTGATACGGCAGAGGCGGTCATGGGCGAACCCTGAGGATACCGCGGGGGCTGCCTGCCCGGCGCCAGACGCCGATGGCCCCTCCGGGCGCCGCCTTTCGCCTCTATCATGTGGGGCGCCCCGAGGCCTCCGGTCCCAACACCCTTTCCCGAGACACCGATGAAGAAACTCCTGATCCTGTCCTCCCTGGTTGCCGCGGCGATCGCGCTGTGGCCCGCGGCTCCGCGTTCGCAGTCGCGCGCCGTCGTGTCGCCGTCGGTCGAGACCCAGCTGGCGTCGAACGACGAAGTCAGCGTGATCGTCGGTGTCGACGCGAGCTTCGTGCCCGAGGGCTACCTCTCGGCCGACGGCGTGGCCGATCAGCGTGACGCCATCGCGCGCGTGGCCGACGACGTGATGACGCGGGCCCGTACCGCCGGCGCCGTGGTGGGCACGCAGCTCGACGTGCTGCCGTTCTTCACGGCCCGCGTGTCGAAGGCCGCGCTCGACGCCCTGTCGACCATGCCGGGCGTGCGCAGCATCGAGATCGACGGGCTCGACGCCCCGACCCTGTCGGCGAGCGTGCCGCTGACGAACACGCCTGCCGCCTGGGCGGCCGGCGCCACCGGCGCCGGCTGGCGCGTGGCGGTGATCGACACCGGCACGCAGACCAACCATCCGTTCCTCACCGGCAAGACGGTGTCGGAAGCCTGCTACATGAACGCCGGTGGATCCGGTACCGGCACCTCGACGTGTCCAGGCGGCGGGTTCGCGTCCACGGCCGTCGGCAGCAGCGCGCCGTGCTCGGTGGCGGACGACTGCCTGCACGGCACGCACGTGGCCGGCATCGCGGTGGGCGTCAACGCGCCCGGTGGCGCCAACGGCGTCGCGCCTGGCGCGCAGCTCGTGTCGATCCAGGCGTTCACGCGTTTCGACGATGCGTCGACGTGCGGTGTCGCGCCGTGCGCCCTGTCGTACAACTCGGACCAGGTGCTGGCCCTGCAGCGTGTGGCGGCGCTCGCCGGAGCGGGCAACACCGGACAGATCGCGGCAGTGAACATGAGCCTCGGCGGTGGTCAGTACACGAGCCAGACCACCTGCGACAACGCCAACATCACCAACGGCCGCAAGGCGGCCATCGACAACCTGCGCTCGCTCGGCGTCGCGGTCGTCATCGCGTCCGGCAACGACGGTTTCACGTCGTCGATGAGCTCGCCGGGCTGCATCTCCACGGCGGTCAGCGTCGGCTCGACGTCGAAGACGGCACCGATCACCGTCTCGAGCTTCAGCAACAACGCGGCGTGGCTGTCGCTGCTCGCGCCGGGCGGCTCCATCGTCTCGTCGGTCACCGGGTCCACCTACCAGTCGCTCAGCGGCACCTCGATGGCCACGCCGCACGTGGCCGGCGCCTGGGCGGTGCTGAAGCAGGCGGCGCCGGGGGCGTCGGTGACGCAGGTGCTGCAGGCACTGCAGAACACCGGCACGCTGGTGAACGACACCCGGGCGGCGGGCGCGACGGCGCATCGCTTCATCAACGTCAACGCCGCGCGCCTGGCGCTGGCTGGCGGCGGTGCGGTGCCCGGAACCCCCGGCACCTTCGCCGCGAGCGCCAGTGGCAACACCGTGCTGATGTCGTGGGGCGCCGCTTCGGGCGCCACCGGCTACACCGTGGTCGCGCGCACGGTGCCTGGCGGCGCCCCGGCGGTCACCCTGCCGGTGGGCAACGTCACCTCGTTCTCGGTGGCGGCCCCGAACGGCGTGTTCTACCTGAGCGTCGTCGGCACCAACGGATCCGGCGCCGGGCCTGAATCGAACGTCGTGCCCGTGACGGTGCCAGCGGCGGTGGCCGTGCCCGGCACGCCCACCGGGCTCAGCGTGTCGGTCGTGGGCACCACGGCCAACTTCGCGTGGTCCGCGCCGTCGTCGGGTGGTCCCGTCGCCGAATACGTGCTGATCGCCGGCTACACGCCGGGCTTCACCGTGCCGGCGGTCTCGATGCCGCTGCCGGCGTCGCCCACCAGCACCTCGGTGCCGGGCGTGCCGCCAGGCACCTACTACGTGCGCGTCTATGCCCGGAACGCCGGCGGCAACAGCGTGAACTCGAGCAACGAGGTCACGGTGAACGTCGCCGGGCCGAGCGCGCCCGGGGCACCCGTGCTGAACACGCCGAGCGTGTCGGGCGGCATCGTGTCGCTCTCGTGGGCGCCCGGCGGGGGCGGCGCGCCCGCGTCGTACACGCTCTACGCGTCGCTCACGCCTGGCGGCGCGCCTATCGCCAGCCTGGCGCTCACCGGGACGTCAGCGGCGTTCCCCGCGCCGTCGGGCACGTACTATCTGCGGATGACGGCGTCGAACGCCGTGGGCACCAGCGGCTTGTCGAACCAGGTCACGCTGGTCGTGCCGTAGTTCTCCGAATCGGTTGACTTGGCCGGGCGGCGGCGCATGATACGGGTCATGCCCGTCACCCCGGCCGTGGTCACCCGCCTCGACGACACCCTGCCCGGGGTGTCGAATACCGACGTCCAGCTCGCCGTGGTGCTGCTGGTGGCCGCCGGTCTGGCGTTGAACGCGCTCGATCGGCCGTTCGTGTTCGACCTGAACTCCCCCGACTTCAACCCGCTGATCGTGTTCGTGGCGGTACTCGCGACCCTCGGCGTGGTCTACGGGGTGCGCGGCGTACGGCGGAAGATCGCTCGAGGTCGCTTCGGCGCGACCTACATGGAACTGCAGGGGCCCGACGTGCTCGTGGGCGAGACGCTGCGCGGACGTGTGTTCACGTCGCGTCCGCTTCACGCCGACGACGGCTTCCGCATGACCTTGCGCTGCATCGAGCGCAAGGGCGAGAGCTTCGACGAAACGCGGCGCCGCTCGCAGGACGCCATCCTGTGGGAGTTCACGCAGACGGTGCGCACGGCCAACTCGAGTGGCGGCATCCCGGTGGAGATCCCGGTGCCGCCGGCCGCCATCGCGAACGCGATGTTCGCGCAGCAGGACTGGGCGCTGCTCGTCAACGCCGACGTCGGCGGCGCGGCTTTCATGGCGACCTTCGCGGTGCCCGTCATCACCGGGCCGCGCGATCCGGCCGACTACGACGACGAGACTGACGACGAGGCGACGGGGGGCTGAGCGTCAGGGCTTCTTCGCGGGCGCCGGTTTCGACGGCGGCGTCGACGAGCCCCCGCCGAAGAGTCGTTTGATGCCGCGGCCGAGGCTTTTCGCTCCGCGCGTCACGGCATTGCCACCCTGCGAGCCTCCGGACGAGGTGCCAGCGGTGGACGTGAGCGCCTTCACGACGGCTGTGCCCGTGTCGCCGGCGAGCGATTCGCCCAGCCCCAGGCTGATCTGCCGGATCTGCGACTTCAGCTCGGCCGGCGTCGGCACGTGGCCCTCGATCACGGCCGTCTGGTCGTAGCGGGCGGCGCTGCGAACGAGCGGCGGGGCCTGCTCGAGCGCGCTCGACGTGACGAGGGTCTGAAACGCCTGCGCCACCCGTACCTCGCGTCGCTCGTCGGCGAGCACTCCGCACTCGGGCTCGACCAGGTTGCTGACGCGCATCTGCTGCACCTGCGCCTCGAAGGCGGGCCCGCCGGCCGGGGTGAACGGTGACCGAGGATTCGGCGCGTACTGCACGTCGGTGAGGCGCAGATTGATGCGGCAGCGTTCCAGCGTGCCGCCGGTGCGCGCCATCACGATCTCGCCGTCGACACGGCCGGCGCGCGGCACGACGGTGGCGTCTGGTGCCGCGAACCGCCCGAACGACGCGGCCCCGAAGTTCACCAGCCGGAACGTCAGGTCGTACGATGGCGCCCAGGCCTCGCCCGACCAGCGAGACGGATTCATGGTGCCGGCAATCGACACCTGGCCGTCGGCGGTCTGGCCGTCGAAGGTGAACCGCGCGGCATTGGGTCGGTCGTCCACCGGCAGTTGAAGGTTCGAGACCGACACCGTCACCTTCGTGAAGTCCATGGAGGAGGTGCGCTGCTCCACCAGGCCGCCTCCGGAGTCGCCCGGCAGGTGCTCGACCCACGAGAGGCTGAGGTCCTGCCCGTCGATCGAAGGGATGCGCCACCGTGCCAGCATCGTCGACAAGGCCGCGAGCGACTCCACGTGCACGGCCTCCTCGGCGTTCCAGGCGCCAGCCAGCGTGCGCTCGAGGTGCAGGGTGGCGCCGTCGACTACGATGCGATGGAACACCTCTTCGGGCACCCCGCACGGCCGGCCGAAGATCGACGTCCAGCAGCCGGTGACGCGCGCGAAGGCGTTGACGATCGCGCGCGTGAGGCTCCAGTCGAACTCGACGCGGTGGGCGCGGAACAGGCGCTTTTCGCGATATGGACCGCCGGTAGTGATCTCGACGTCGCGTCCCACCAGCTTGATGTCGGTGAGCGACGTCTCCCACTCGCCGACCGTCAGATGCAGGCCGTAGCCCTCGGCCAGCGTCTCGACCGAGGTCGAAAGCACGTACGGGACGTATTCGTAGCGGACCAGCGGCATCGTGACCGCAAGCGTGAGAATGGCGGCGCGGCGGCCGCCAAACCGGGTCCACCAGCTCAGTGCCCGCTCGACGGCACCCGGTGCCAGATGCAGGTCCTGCAGGGCCTGCATCACGCGGTGCACGATGTCGGGCGGACCCCCAGCCGGCGGGCCGTGCGGGGCCGGCGAAGGTGCGGAGGCCGGCGGCGGGGGAGCGCCGGGCTGCGTCATGCCGCCCGGATTATGCGCCGGGGACGATACGGTCGCAAGCGGTCCGCTACCATCGTGGGGTGTTGCCACTGCTCTCGACCCGGTTGATCCATCAGGGCCTGAAGCCCGTCGTGCACACCTCGCCCGAGTCGGTGGTGCAGGCGCTCGGCGCCGTGCAGTCGCAGGACTACCTGGGCGCCGCGTGGGCACTGGCGCTGCGCGCGAAGGGCGTGACGCTGGCAGACGTGGACGCCGCCCTCGCCGACGGGCGGATCATCCGCACGCACGTGCTGCGTCCCACATGGCACTTCGTGGCCCCGGCCGACCTGCGCTGGATGCTCGCTCTCACCGGCCCGCGCGTGCGGATGCTGATGCGCACCTACGACGCGCGGCTCGAGCTCGACGCGAAGGTCTACGCGAAGGCGCGCCGCGCCATGACGCGTGCGCTCGAGCGTGACGGCGCGATGACGCGCGCCCAGCTCGGCGTCGCACTGACGAAGGCGGGCGTGCCGGCCTCCGGCCAGCGGCTGGCGCACCTGATGATGGACGCCGAGCTCGAGGCGCTCGTGTGCAGCGGCCCGAAGCGCGGACCGCAGATGACATACGTGCTCGTGGACGCGCACGTGCCGCCGGCGCCGACGCTGTCTCGCGACGAGGCGCTGGCGGCCCTGGCCGCGCGCTACTTCGCCAGTCACGGGCCGGCCACCGCGCACGACTTCGCCTGGTGGTCGGGACTCACGCTCGGCGACGCGCGTCGCGGCGCAGAGGCCGCCGGTGTCCGCGAGCTGCTGCTGACCGCGCCGCCGTCGTCCGACCGCGTCACCGGCGCGCACTTCCTCGTCTCGAACTACGACGAGTACTTCATTGCCTATCGCCATCGCGACGCGGTGCTCGATCCCGCGCGGGCCCGCAACGTGGGCATCTGGACGACGACCGAGTATCCGCATCAGATCGTGCTGCACGGACGCGTCGCCGGCAGCTGGCGCCGCGAGATCGCGCTCGCGCGCGCCACCATCACGCTGAAGTTCCACGTTGCGCCAGGCGCGGGCGAACTGCGGGCGCTGATGCGCGCGGCCACGCGGTTCGGGCGTTTCCTCGACCTGCCCTGCGACGTGAGACACTGACGTCGCGATGGACGTCCGCATCTTCTCCAGTTCCGGCCGGCCCGGCGTGGGTCAGCGTCCCAAGCGTGAAGGGCAGCGGCCGCTGCTGCCGCAGCACGCGCGTCACTGCCCCGTGCTCGAGGGCGGCTCGGCGCTCGGCTTCCTCGTCTATCCGCCGCTCGAGCCGAACGAGGCCGCGCACATCTCGTACGATGGCGAGGGCCGCTACCTCGTCACGTATTTCCTGGCGCTGCCTGGCGGCAAGTGGGACAAGGTGTTCACCGTCGCGTTCCAGCTCGCCATGGGCGGCATCGGCGCGATTCGCGAAGAGGTGGAGTTCAAGAAGCCGCAGCTCACCGATCAGAACGCGGTGAACATGGCAAAGGCGTTCATCGTGCCCGAGGATCTCGGCACCCCGCCTGGCGCCATCTCGCTCGTGGGCGCGCACAACTTCCAGACGCCGGCCGGCTGGGACTCGGTCTACACGCCGATCTTCAACATGATCGAGCGCCCGGTGGCGCCGATGCTGATCATCCGCGTGGAAACCGACTGGTTCGCGCACCAGACCGAGTTCCGCTACGTGCTGCAGCCGGGCGAAGGCATGAGCCTCAGCCACACGCTGCCGATCGGCCAGGTAGTGTTCGTGCCGCGTGAAGAGGTGAACCTGGTCGACGGCACCGACGCCGAGCAGGCGGCCTTCACGCAGTCGATCAAGGACTTCTTCCGCGAGAAGGCCAACCACAAGATGACCTCGCCCTACGGCCTGCAGTTCAGCCCGCACTACCTGCGCATGAGCCGCGCGGTGAAGGATGCGGAGAAGGCGGCCAAGGACGAGGGTAAGGACTAAGCCGCTGCCACTGAGCGGCCGCTGTCTAGCCCGGCGGGTCCTGTCACCGGCGGTAGCCTTCCCAACGCGGTGCTCGCCCCTCAGGGCTCCGCGCCGGTTGGGCCCCTTCCGCCGGCGCCACCCGCCGCCGGCCCGGCCGCTGGCATCAACGGCATGCCCCCGCGGTCGACGCGCGTTGAGCACAGGACCCGCCGGGCTAGACAGGGCCGCGCTCGCCGCGAGCTACTTGCCGCGATACGTGACGCGCCAGGTCTTACCCTTCACGCTCTCCGTGATGTAGAGCTCGCCCTTCGGCCCGATGGCGACGCCGTCGGCGCGCGACACGGCGTCGGTCGGCGACATCAGCGGATCCTTGCCCGCGAAGCCGTCCGCGAACACCTCGTACTTGCCGCTCGGCTGTCCCTTCGCGAACGGCTGATACAGGATGTTGTAGCCCTGCATCGGCGCCGGCGCGCGGTTCCACGAGCCGTGCATCACCACGAAGGCGCCGTCGCGGTAGTGCGCGGGCAGGTTCGGGTGGTCGAAGAACTGCAGGTCCACCGGCGCCGAGTGGGCGGGGAAGCCGGCGATCGGCTTCTCGTACTGCGCGCAGCGGCCCACCGTCTTGCCGTCGCCGCCGTACTCGGGCGCCAGAATCATCTGGTTGGTCTTGCCGTCGAGGAAGCAGTAGGGCCAGCCGAAGACCGCGCCTTCCTTGATCGCCAGCAGCGGCTCGAGCGGACGGTTCTGGTTCTCTTCCGGCGTGAACAGATCGGGATACAGCGTGTCGAGCGAGTCGCGGCTGTTCATCGCCAGGTACAGCTGGCCCTTGTGCCACGCGATGGCCACGCCCTGGCGCAGGCCCGTGGCGTAACGTTCCTTCGGCGAAAACTGCTGACCGACGACGTCGGCCTTGTACCGCCACACGCCGCCGCCGGTCTCGAGCTGCGGGCACGGGTCCACGCCTTTCGCGCCCGGCTGTCGATCCGGCTGCGCGCAGGCGTTCGAGGGCAGGCCGATCGTGACGAACAGGTTGCCCTTGTCGTCGAACGCGAGGTCCTTGTCCTGGTGGCCGCGCTGCTCGGGGAAGTTGCCGACGACCGTCTCCGCTGGTTCCTTCGGCACGAGCTGGCCGGGCGTCATCTTGAAGCGCTCCACCGACCGCGTCGTCGCGTAGTAGAGGTACCCATTGCGCAGCACGATGCCGGTGGCGCCGTTGGTGCCGAACTTCTCGCGCACCTCGTACTTGCCGTCGCCGTCGGCGTCGCGCAGGCCCAGGATGTAGCCCGGCGGCAGCGGCTGACCCGGCACGCGCACGCCGCGTTGGATGGCGACGTAGAGATCGCCGTTCGGCGCCACCACGAGGTTGCGCGCGGCACCGAGGTCGTCCGCCACCACCTGTGCGCAGAAGCCGGGCGGCAGCGTGAGACCACCGTTTCCGGGGTCGCAGGCCGGCGTTGCCGCCTGACGGCCCTGGAGGGCGACGGACGTGGCGAGCAGGCCAGCGACGGCCAGCGTGGTGACGAGGCGTCCGGTGAGGTCGATCCGCATGGCGCCGATGATACCGTGACGGCCGGCGGCCACGGGGCTCCCGCAGACGGTAGACTTGGACCTCCCGTCCACCACCCGTCATGGCCACTCGCATCGGACTCATGGTGCACGCCGACCCCGGTCCCGGCGTGCTGCACCAGCTCACCGGCGTCATCGCCGCTGTTCGCGGTGACATCGCGTCGGTCGAGATCGTGAACGCCGGCGCCGATGGCGCCCGCGTCTACTTCGAAGTCGACCTCGACACGCCGGCCGAGGCCCTCGTCGGCGCGTTGCGCGCGCTGCCCATCGTGCGCGACGTGCAGCACGTGGGCACGCTGCAGGCCATCTACGGCAAGCGCGTGATCATCATGGGCGGCGGCGCGCAGGTGGGGCAGGTGGCGATCGGCGCCATCTCCGAGGCCGATCGTCACAACATCCGCGGCGAACGCATCTCGGTCGACACGATCCCGCTCGTCGGCGAGCAGCCGCTGGCCGATGCCGTGCGCGCCGTGGCCAGGTTGCCGCGCGCGAAGGCGCTGGTGCTCGCCGGCGCCCTGATGGGCGGCGACATCGAGAAGGCGGTGCGCGAGGTGCGGGCGCAGGGCCTGCTGGTCGTCAGCCTGAACATGGCGGGCAGCGTGCCGGATGCCGCCGATCTCGTGGTGACCGATCCGGTGCAGGCTGGCGTGATGACGGTGATGGCCATCGCCACCACCGCGAAGTTCACCGTGGACCGGCTGCAGCGCCGGGTGTTCTGACCATGCAATACCTCGATCCGGCGGTGCCGCGGCGGCTCGACGGCTGGCACAGCCCGACGACGTCGATCGACATGCCCATCGTGCAGTACGGCCATGCCGGCGTGCCGTTGCTGCTCTTCCCGACCGCCGCCGCCGACTACCTCGAGAACGAGCGGTTCTTCCTGGTGAGCGCGATCGAGCCGGCGATTCTGGCCGGCCGCGTGCGCGTGTTCTCGATCGACAGCATCAACCGCTACGCCTGGATGGATCCCTCGGTACCGGTGCCGGAACAGGCACGGCGCCAGGCCCTCTACGCGCGCTACGTCGAAGACGAAGTGGTGCCGTACATCCGTCACGCCTGCGGCGACGACACCGCCCGCATCGTCACCACCGGCGCCAGCTTCGGCGCCTTCCACGCCGCGAACAGCCTGTTCCGGCGGCCCGACCAGTTTCGCGGCGTCATCGCCATGAGTGGCTTCTACGACCTGGCGCCCTCGTATTTCAAGGGCTACAGCGACGATCTCTGCTACTTCAACAACCCGTGCTGGTACCTGCGCGACCTCGGCGGTGAGCCGCTGCGACGGCTGCAGTCCGACTGCCGCATCGTGATCGTCAGCGGCCGCGGCGCCTACGAGGCGCCGGCCGAGTCCGAGAAGCTCGCGGCGCTGCTGCGGGAGAAGGCGATTCCGCACGTGCTGGATCTGTGGGGGCCCGACGTGAATCACGACTGGCCGTGGTGGCGGCGCATGCTGCCGCATCACCTGCCGGCATTCCTGTGAGCCCGCCATCGGCCGGCCTGCCGCCGGCCCTGCGGCTGGTGCTGCGGCGGTACGCCGCGCAGCTTCGTGCGCGGCCCTACCTGGCCTTCGGCGCTCTCGTGCTGCCGGGAATCGGCAACATGCTGATGGTGTACGGGCCGCCGCTGGTGGTGGCGCGCCTGCTTGCCGTGCTGGTGCGGCGCGAGGCCGCGGGCGTTGCCGATCTCTGGCCCTACGTCGCCGCGATTGCGGGGTTCTGGACCGCCGGTGAGGTGGCCTGGCGTTTCGCGAGTTACCTGCTGGCCCGCTGCGAAGTGCGCGGCATGGAGGCGCTCTACCTCGAAGCCCTGGACGAGTTGCTCGCCAGGGACGCGGCGTTCTTCCACGACAACTTCGCGGGCTCGCTGACGAAGCGGGCGCTCGGTTATGCGCGCCAGTTCGAGAACGTCTTCGACGTGCTGGCGTTCTCGGTCGTCTCGAGCCTCATCGCCCTGACGGTGGTGGGCGTGGTGCTCTGGTCGTACTCGCCGCTGCTGGTAGCCGTGCTGATCGTGATGCTCGGCACCACGATGGCGCTGGTGGTGCCGCGGATCCGGAAGCGGCAGGCGCTCGTGGACGCGCGCGAGGCGGCATCGAACGACATGGCCGGGCACCTCTCCGACTCGATCGCCAATGCCGAGACCGTGCGGGCGTTCGCGCGCGAGCCGCAAGAGCGTGCCGTGCACGCCCGTAACGTCCGGGAGTACGGCACGCGCACGCTGCGCTCGTGGGACTTCCAGAACCTGCGCATCGACATGATCACGGCGCCGATGTACATCCTGACGAACGTGCTCGGGCTGTCGGTGGTGCTGTGGACCCGCGGCGCCTCAGGCGCCAGCCTCGAAGCGGTGTTCGTCACCTTCAGCTACTACGCCGCGGTCACCCGCGTGATGTGGGAGTTCAACCGGATCTACCGCAGCCTCGAGGCGTCGCTGACCGACGCCGCGCAGTTCGCGGCCCTGCTGCTCGAGCCGCCCGTGGTCGTCGATCCGTCGGCGCCGCTGTCGTTCGCTCCGGCCGACCACGGCGTCGTGATGAGCGACGTCACCTTCGGCTATGCGCCACGGCCGCCGCTCTTCAGGCGCCTGTCGTTGACGATCGCCTCCGGCACCAAGGTGGGCTTCGTCGGTCGGTCCGGCGGGGGCAAGACCACGCTGACGCGGCTGCTGCTGCGCTTCGCGGACCTGCAGGGCGGCGAGATCCGCATCGGCGGCCAGCCGATCCACCTGATCCCGCAGGCGGCCCTGCGGCAGACCATTGCCTACGTGCCTCAAGACCCCTCGATGTTCCACCGCACGATCGCCGAGAACATCCGCTTCGGCCGTCCCGAGGCCACCGATGCCGAGGTGCGGCATGCCGCCAGGCTGGCGCATGCCGCCGAGTTCATCGAGGCACTGCCGCAGGGCTACGACACACTGGTCGGCGAACGCGGCGTGAAGCTCTCGGGCGGGCAGCGGCAGCGCGTGGCGATTGCCCGCGCGTTTCTGAAAGACGCGCCGATTCTCGTGCTCGACGAAGCGACGAGCGCGCTCGACTCCGAGAGCGAAGCGCACATCCAGGACGCGCTGTGGACGCTGATGGAAGGCCGTACGGCGATTGTCATCGCCCACCGCCTGTCGACGGTGCGCCGCATGGACGAACTCGTCGTGCTCGAGCGCGGTGCCGTGGTGGAGCGCGGGTCGCACGACGCGCTGCTGGCGCGCCACGGCGTCTACGCGGCGCTGTGGGCCCGCCAGTCCGGCGGCTTCCTCGGCGGGGACGGACCGCGCGGGGATTGAACTATTCTTGAACGTCTGGCCGCGCTGCCGCGGCCACGAGTCGAAGGAGTCCGCCGAGATGTCGATCGCCCAGAGCCTGCTGCCCGAGTTCGATCACGAGTTCGCCACCCTGCGCAAGACCCTCGAACGGGTGCCGGACGGCAAGTGGGACTACACCCCGCACGCGAAGTCGATGAACATGGGGCGCCTCGCCGGGCATCTCGCGGAACTCGGCAGCTGGATGAACGCCACGCTCGAGGCCGACGAACTCGACTTTGCGACGTCGCCGTACAAGCCGTTCGTGCCGGCGAGCACCGCGGAGCTCGTGGCCAAGCTCGATGCGGTGGTGGCCAAGGCGCGGCCGGTGCTGGCGGCGACGAGCGACGCCGACATGATGAAGCCGTGGACGCTGCGCCAGGGCGATCGCGTGATGTTCACGATGCCGAAGGTGGCCGTGCTCCGCAGCTTCGTGATGAACCACATGATCCACCATCGCGCACAGCTCGGCGTCTACCTGCGCCTCAACGACGTGCCGGTGCCCGGCACCTACGGCCCGTCGGCCGACGAAGGCAACATGTAGTGATGACGACGCCTGCCCGTCTCTTCGTGTGTACGCTGACGGCGGTCCTCGCGATCGCCGCCGGCGTGGCGCCGGCCTTCGCCCAGCGCACCTACGTGGTCGGCTCGAGCGCCACGTATCCGCCCTTCGCCTACGAGAACGCCCAGAAGCAGATCGTCGGCTTCGACGTCGACGTGATCAACGCGGTGGCGCAGAAGGCCGGCTTCAAGGTGCGGATCGTGAACACACCGTTCGTCGGCATCTTCGCGTCGCTGAACAACGGCGACATCGATCTGGTGGTGTCGGGCGTCACCATCAACGAGCGGCGGAAGCAGTCGTACGACTTCAGCGCGCCCTACTTCGAGGCTCGCCAGCTCATCGCGGTGCCGGCGTCGAGCACGGCGAAGAAGGTGGGCGACCTGGCGGGGAAGAAGGTGGCGGTGGTCACCGGCAGCACCGGCGACGACATCGCGTCGCGGGCGTTCGGCAAGACCAGCGCGAACATCCGCCGCTTCGACACCACGCCGCTCATCATCGCGGAGCTGGTGAACGGCGGTGTCGACGCCGCCATCGGCGACAACGGCGTCATCGCCTTCCGCGTGCAGGAACACAAGAGCCTGAAGACGTTCGACGATCCGGCGCTGCCGAAGGAGTATTTCGGCATGGCGGTGAAACAGGGCAACGCGGCCCTCCGCGATCTCGTGAACAAGGGGCTGGCGGCGATCGTCGCCGACGGCAGCTACGCGAAGATCTACCGCACCTGGTTCAAGAGCGAGCCGCCGGTGCTGCCGAAACCGTAGCCCTCACGGATGGACGCGCCCCAGATCCTCTGGTTCGGCTGGTTCCGCGCCGACATCATCCAGGAATACGCGCCGCTCTTCTGGGAGGGGCTGCGGATGACGGTGGGCGTCACCGTCGTCTGCATCGTGCAGGGCACGATGCTCGGCCTGATGCTCGGGCTCGCGCGCCTGGCCGACGCCAGGCAGCCGGCCACGCGTCTGGCGCTGCGCGTGCTGCTCGCCTGGCCGGCGACCATCTACGTCAGCTTCTTCCGCGGCACGCCGCTCTTCGTGCAGATCCTGCTGATGCACTTCGCGGTGGTGCCGCTGTTCGTGAATCCTGCTGACGGCTGGCTGCTGTCGGGCGATGTCGCGCGCGAGCTGCGGCAGAACTACGGCGCCGTCATCACGGGCATCGTCGCCCTCACGCTGAACTCGGGCGCCTACATCTCGGAGATCTTCCGCGCCGGCATCCAGTCGATCGATCGCGGGCAGACAGAAGCCTCGCGTTCGCTCGGCCTCTCGTACGCGCAGACCATGCGGCACGTGGTGCTGCCGCAGGCCTTTCGCCGCATGCTGCCGCCGCTCGGCAACAACGCGATCGCGCTGCTGAAAGACTCGTCGCTGGTCTCGGCCGTGGGCCTTGCCGAGCTGGCCTACGCGGCCCGCACCGTGGCCGGCGCGTATTCCCGCTACTGGGAGCCGTACCTCACCATCTCCCTCATGTACTGGACGCTCACGCTGGCCCTGGCGTGGGCCGTCCGTCGACTGGAAGCCAGGTATGGACGCGGCGATTCGCGTTGAGGCGCTCGGCAAGCGGTTCGGCGCGCTCGAGGTGCTGCGCGACGTGAGCTGCGCGGTCGCCGAGGGCGAGGTGGTGTGCATCATCGGCCCGTCGGGATCGGGCAAGAGCACGCTGCTGCGCTGCATGAACGGCCTCGAAGAGGCGACGACCGGACGCGTGCAGGTGCACGGGGTGCCGGTGCACGATCACGGCACCGACCTCGACGTGGTGCGCCGCGACGTCGGCATGGTGTTCCAGCGCTTCAACCTGTTCCCGCACAAGACCGTGCTCGAGAACCTGACGCTGGCGCCGCGCCTGCTGCGCGGGCTGTCCGTGTCAGACGCGCGAGCGCGGGCCGAGGCGCTGCTCGACAAGGTGGGCGTGCTCGACAAGCGCGACGCCTGGCCCAACCAGCTCTCGGGCGGCCAGCAGCAGCGCGTGGCCATCGCGCGGGCGCTGGCCATGCAGCCGCGCATCATGCTGTTCGACGAGCCCACGTCATCGCTCGATCCCGAGATGGTCAACGAGGTGCTGGCCGTCATGCAGCAGCTCGCCGATGACGGCATGACCATGGTGGTCGTCACGCACGAGATGGGTTTCGCCCGCCGCGTGGCCCATCGCGTGCTGTTCCTGGATCAGGGGCAGCTCGTCGAGCAGGGCCCGCCAGACCAGCTCTTCGGTGCTCCGCGCGAAGAGCGGACGCAGAAGTTCCTGGCCCGCGAACTCCGCGACTAGCCTGGCTCGACCGTCGATTTCTTTTCGGCGTCGTGTCGATCCGACGCCCGCCCGTTCGACGTCTTCATGTAAGGCGTGACGCGGCGGCCTGGGACGGAAGCCGGCCCCGCCCATCCAACCCACTGACTGCACGAGGGATAGCGACATGAAGTTCATGGTGATCGTGAAAGCGAGCAAGGACAGCGAAGCCGGCCAGATGCCCGACGAGAAGATGCTGCGCGAGATGCATGCCTACAACGAGCAGCTCTTCGCCGCCGGGGTGATGCAGGCCGGTGAAGGGCTGCATCCGTCGAGCCGGGGCGCGCGTATCCGCTTCGAAGGCGACAAGCGCACCGTGGTCGACGGCCCGTTCGCCGAGACCAAGGAGCTCATCGCCGGCTACTGGATCTGGGAGTGCAAGAGCCTCCAGGAAGCGATCGACTGGGCGAAGAAGTGCCCGAACCCACACAACGCCGACGACTCCACGCTCGAGATCCGGCAGATCTTCGCGCCGGAGGACTTCGGCGACGTCGCCCCCGACGTCATCGCGCGCGAGGAAGAGATGCGTCGCGAGTTCGAAGCCCGGCAGAAGAAGTAACCGCCGAGGCTTGCGGGCCGCCCGCGGAGGATGGTGTGATCGGACGGAGTGACGCCGGCCGATCCCCACGCCACCATCGAGGCCATCTGGCGCGTCGAGGCGCCGAAGATCGTCGGCGGACTGGCGCGGCTCGTCCGCGACCTGGCGACTGCCGAGGATCTCGCGCACGACGCGCTCGTGGCGGCGCTCGAGCAGTGGCCCTCCAGCGGCGTGCCCGATCGTCCCGGGGCCTGGCTCATGGCCACCGCGAAACACCGCGCCATCGACCGCATCCGCCGTAACGCGACCCTGGCCCGCAAGCTCGAGGCGATGGGCGCCGAGCTCGTACCGGAGGCGTGGACGCCCGATTCCGACGCCGCGTTCGACGACCACGTGCACGACGACGTCCTGCGCCTGCTCTTCATGGCGTGCCATCCGGTGCTTGCCTCCGACGCTCGCGTCGCGCTGACGCTGCGCGTCGTGGGGGGGCTCACCACCGATGAGATCGCGCGCGCGTTCCTGGTGCCGGAATCGACCATGGCGCAGCGGATCGTGCGGGCCAAGAAGCTGCTGGCCAGGGAACGTCCGCCGATCGAGCTGCCGACCGGCGAGGCGCGCCAGGCGCGCGTCGCATCCGTGCTCGACGTGCTCTACCTCGTGTTCAACGAGGGCTACTCGGCCACCTCAGGCGACACCCTCGTGCGCCGGAGCCTGTGCGATGAAGCGCGCCGGCTGGCGCGGCTGCTCGTCGACGTGGCGCCGGGCGAGGCCGAGGCGCACGGTCTGGCGGCGCTGATGGACCTGCAGGCGTCGCGCCTCGACGCGCGGGTCGACGAGGCGGGGGACCCCGTGCTGCTGCTCGACCAGGATCGCTCTCGCTGGCGTCACGAGTTGATACGCGACGGCCTCTCGCGACTCGACGAGGCCCTGCGCCTGTCGGCCACGCCAGGCGTGTTCACGGTGCAGGCGGCGATCGCCGCCTGTCACGCCCGCGCCGCCACGGCCGCTGATACCGACTGGCGCGACATCGTCGCGTGGTACACCCTGCTGCACACGCTGTCCCCCTCACCGGTCGTGGCGCTGAACCGCGCCGTGGCCGTCGGCATGGCCGATGGCGCGGCCGCGGCGCTGCCGCTCGTGGACGCCCTGGCCTCGCATCCGGTGCTGAAGGGGTATCACTACGTGCCCGCCGCCCGCGCCGACCTGCTGCGCCGGCTCGGACGCCACGACGAAGCCCGCGCCGAGTTCCAGCGGGCCGCTGCCCTGACGGCGAACGAGCGCGAGCGGGCGTCGCTGCTCGCGGAAGCCGGCCGCGTGCACTGACCCCGCCCCGGCGCGAGCCCGTCGCCGGACTCGACGCGATGGGGCCACCCCCGCGCTGCTACAATCGTCATCCGCTGCGCCGTTCCTCCCCTCCGGCCGTCCGCAGATGTCGCACGAGCCGCTCGTCTACGCGATCAATCTCGCGATTGCCTCGATTCTCGCGGCGATCCTGACCGAGTACTGGCGCCGCGCCGGCCGCGGCTCGGGCCTCGGCCTCTGGGCCAGCGGCGCCTGGACCATGGCGGTGGCGGATTTGTTCTTCGCGCTGCGTCCGTGGATGCCGCTCTGGGCCGGGCGCCTGCTGCCGACGCTGCTCGTCACCGTCAGCCTCGGTGTGCTGCTGCTCGGCGCGCAGCACACCGCGCGCCGCGAACAGCGTGGCCGCGTCGTCGCCATCGTGGCCGCCGTGCACGCACTCGTGCTCGTCGCCTTCCTGGGTATCGACAGCGAATCGCCGTGGCGCACGGCGTTCAACGGCGTCGTGTGGAGCGGGCTGTCCGTGGCGTCATACCTCGCGTTGCGGCGGATCGCGGAACCTGTCCGCCGCCTCCTGTCGATCCCGGCGGCCGTCTATCTGGCGCACGCCACGTTCCAGGTGCTGCGCGCCGGCCTCGCGGTGGTTGACGCCCTCAGCCCGTCCGACGTCGTCAGCGAGGGGCTGCAAGTGGCCGGCGACATGGAAGTCAGCCTGTTCATGGTGGCGCTGTTCGTCAGCGTGCTGGCGTCGCACCTGACCATGCGCGCGGAGGAACTGCGCACCGCGCTCGACGAAGTGCGTGAGCTCTCCGGACTGCTGCCGCTGTGCGCGTGGTGCCACAAGGTGCGCGACGGCGAAGGTTACTGGCAGCAGGTCGAACGCTACTTCTCCGCGCACAGCGGCGTGACGTTCACGCATTCCATCTGCGACACCTGCCTCGAGCAGCACTTTCCCGAGGACGCACCCGAGGTCGTGTCCGACCCCGGCGCCAGGCGCTGACCGGTGGTTCGTTACGCGCGCCGGCGCGGACCGAGCACGTAGGCCACCGATGCGGCGCCGAGCCCCGCCGCCATGGCCAGCCACTCGTGTCGCGTGAGGCCGGTGAGCAGCCACACGATGACCGGCACCGCGAGGTAGGGCGCGATGGTGCCGAGCGGCAGCGTGGCGCTTTCGCCCTCGGCCGCCTTCGCGCGCAGGCGCCACGCCGCGACCGCGCAGCCGAGGTAGAGCAGCAGCGCGGCGGCGTTGGCGACGATGGCGAGCCGCTCGAACGTGCCGCTGACGGCGAGCGCGAGGGCGGCGAGCGACTGCGTGACGATGGCACGTTGCGGCGTGAGGTGCACCGGATGCACGGCCGCCAGGGCTCGCGGCAACCCGCCGTCGCGCGCCATCGCGTAGACCAGCCGCGGCACCGAGAGCGTCATGCCGCCGAGGTAGCCGAACATCGACAGCGCCGCGCCGGCGAGCAGCAGGGCCCGTGCGCCGTCGCCGAACGCCGTGCCAGCGGCATCGGCCAGCGGCGTCGCGGCGTCCGGCAGCGCCGGACCGAGGATGCCCTGCGACGCCACCTGCAGCGCCAGATACAGCAGCGTGATGCCGCCCATCGCCAGCGCGATGGCGCGCGGCACCGTGCGCGCCGTGTCCTTCACCTCGCCGCTCGGCACGAGCGCGGTTTCCACGCCGGCGAACGCGAAGACCAGCAGCAGCGACGTGCGCGCGACGTCTCCCGCCGCCGGCCACGCCGTCACCACGAGGTGCTCGCCGCGGATCGCGAACAGCCCGCCGATGGCGATGAGCACGAGGGGCACGAGCTTGGCCACGGTGGCGATGGTGTTCAGGCGGGCGCCGAGCGCCACGCCACGCGCGTTCACGATTGCCCACAGCGCGAACGTGACCGCCAGCACCACCGTCTCGGCGCCACCCAGCGCCGGCACCAGCGTGGTGACGCTGGCCGCGAACACCGTGGCCACGGCGGCCGTCGCGAAGAGGCCGAGCAGCCACAGCATGACCCCGGCGAGGAAGCCCGCGTACGGGCCGAGCGCCACGCCGATGTACGCGTAGGGACCCCCGGTCAGCGGCACCCGGCGCCCCGCGTCGGCGATGCAGAGCACGATCAGTCCCATGGCGGCCGCACACACGAGGTAGGCGACCGGCGCCGCGGGACCGAGTGCCCCGGCGACGCTGGCCGGCAGGCGGAAGATGCCGCCGCCGACGGTGATGTTGACGATGGCGGCGGCGAGGCCGAACGTGCCGATCGCGCGCACGAGCGACTCGGGCCGGGCGGCTGGACGGGGCATGCGCGCGTAGCTTATCAGCGCGCCGCGCCGGCGCTGGCGGGCCTCGCTCAGACAAATGCCGATGCTCGCCGGCCCACGGATGGCCGAAACACGAGGCACCGATGAGCCGCGACGAGTCCCCCCGTCCAGGCCCGTCCGCCGGGCAGGAACCAACGTCCGGCGGCGCCACGTCCGCCCTGCGACGCTGGCAGCAGGCCTTCGACAAGGCCGGCATCGGCATCGCCCTGGTCGATGCCGCCACGAACAGGTTCGTACGGGTGAACGAGGCCTACGCGCGGCTGCGCGGCTACACCGCCGCCGATGTCGCCGGCCAATCCATCGCGCAGGCCTACGGCGAGGCATGGCAGTCGCGGCTGAAGCCCCTCATCGACGAGGCCGACCGCACCGGTCACAACATCTTCGAAGCCGACATGCGGCACCGCGATGGCTCGACCGTGCCGGTGCTGGTGGATCTCACCTCCATCCCCGACGAGACGGGCCGGCCGGTGTCACGTCTCGCCTTCGTGACCGACCTGACGGCGCTCCGACGGATCGAGGCCACCGCGCAGATGTGGACGCGCGTCTTCGAGCAGGCCGACGTGCCGATCGCGCTGTACACGCCGGACGGCCGCATCACGGCCGCAAATGCCGCGTTCGCGCGCGCCCGCGGCTTCACGCCGGCGGAACTGATCGGCGAGCACGTCGATCGATTGTTGCCACAGGACGAGCGGGCACGTGTCCACGCCGGCATCGCCCTGAACGAGGATCACCGCACTGTCGAGTCGGTGCACCAGCGGCGCGACGGGTCGACGTTCCCGGTGTTCGCCGACGTGACGGCGATTCGCGACGAGGCCGGCAACATGATGGCCCGCGTCGGCTTCTTCACCGACCTCACGGCGCAGAAGGAGGCCGAAGCCGTGCGGCGCGAGGCCGAACGGGCGCTGCAACGCCTCAACCTCGAACTCGAGCAGCGCGTCGACGCGCGCACGGCCCAGCTGCGCGAAATGAACGACGAACTCGAGGCGTTCTCGTATTCGGTGTCGCACGACCTGCGGGCGCCGTTGCGCGGCATCGCCGGCTGGAGCCGGGCGCTGCTCGAGGACAGCGGCGCGCTGCTCGACGCGCCGGGACGCGCGCATCTCGATCGTGTGCTCGCCGAGGCGGCGCGGATGGGCGTGCTCATCGACGACCTGCTGGCCTTTTCGCGGGTCGGCCGCGAGCCGCTGACCCGGGCCGAGACCGACCTGTCGTCGCTCGCGGCCCGCGTGGCGTCGCGACTGCGAGAGGCCCATCCTGGTCGCCGCCTCGACGTGCAGATCGCGCCCGGACTCGTCGTGCGGGGCGACGCGACGCTGCTCGAGGTGGTCGTCACGAACCTGCTCGAGAACGCGGTGAAGTTCACCGCCGGCCGCGATCCCGTCCGCATCGAAGTGGGCGCGCTTCCCGAGGGCACGCAAGGCTTCTTCGTGCGCGACAACGGCGTGGGCTTCGACCCGGCGTTCGCGTCGAGCCTGTTCGCCCCGTTCAAGCGCCTGCATCCCGCCTCCGAGTATCCGGGCACCGGCATCGGCCTTGCCACCGTGCAGCGTATCGTGCACCGCCACGGCGGACGCGTGTGGGCGGCGTCGGCACCGGATCGCGGCGCCACCTTCTCGGTCGCGCTCGGCCCCGCCGTCTGATTGGCCCGGCAGCGCCGTTCCTCGGCGCAGCAGGCATGCAGGCGCGCGCATGCGATAGAGTCGGCTCTGCCGTTCTCATGACCTCGGTGCCGTTCGACCATCTCAGCCGCGAGGCGCTCGATCACGAGCTGTCGCCCAGTCGCTCCGCGAAGGATCCGTGGGGTGTGCTGCGCCGGCACGCCGAGGTGACCGCGTCGCTCGACAGCGCGCCGGGCCTCACCGTGCTGCGCGATCTGACCTACGGACGACGCAGCGCCGAGCGCTTGGATCTCGTGGTGCCGTCGGGCCGTGGGCCGTATCCATCCGTCGCGTGGTTCCACGGCGGTTTCTGGCAGGAAGGCAGCAAGGCAGGCTCGGGCTTCGCGGCGCCCGTGCTGGCCGAATCCGGTGTGGCGCTGGCCGGCGTGGGCTATCCGCTCGCGCCCGAGGTGCGGCTGCGCGCCATCGTGCAGAGTGCCGGGGCCGCGCTCGTGCGCCTGCAGCACGAAGCGCCGTCGTATGGACTCGATCCCGAGCGCATCGTCGTCGCCGGTCACTCGGCGGGCGCGCATCTGGCCGCGGCGATCGTCGCCGGCATGGCGGGTGAAGCCGCTGCGTCGGCGGCGTGCGGCGCCGTGCTCGTGAGCGGCGTCTACGACCTGGCGCCGGTGGCCGCGTCGTACGTGAACGACCTCGCGCACCTCGACGACGACGAGATCGGCGAGCTGTCGCCGCTGCTCGTGCGGCCGTGGCGCGACGTGCCGGTGCACGTCGTGGTGGGCGCCGACGAACCCGATCAGTTCCAGCGGCAAGCGGCCGCGTTCGCCGACGCGTGGCGCGACTCGATCACGCGCCTCACGACACACGTCGCCCCGGGTCGCGATCACTTCGACATCCTCGACGAGCTCACCGCGCGCGACTCGCCGACCTTCCGTGCGCTGCTGGAGATGACCGCGTGAGCGACTTCCTTCGCCGGGCCGCCGACCTCGACGCGGCCGATCCGCTGGCCGGGCTCGCGGCCGAGTTCCATGTCCCCGAGGGCGTCATCTATCTCGATGGCAACTCGCTCGGCCTGATGCCGCGCCGCGTGCCGGCGCGAATCGCCGAGGTGGCCACCGGCGAGTGGGCCGAGGGCCTGATCCGCAGCTGGACCAGCGCCGGCTGGTTCACGCTGCCGATGCAGGTCGGCGAGCGCATCGCGCCGTTGATTGGCGCGGCACCCGGCGACGTGGCCGTGGGCGACTCGACGTCCGTCAATCTCTTCAAGGGACTCGCCGCCGCGCTGCACCTGCGTCCGGGCCGTCGCGTCATCCTCGCCGACGCCGCGAACTTCCCGACCGACAGCTACATAGCGCAGGGCCTCGCCGCGCTCGTGCCCGGCGTGACGGTGCGCTACGTGGAATCGGGGCAGACCGTGCGTGACGCGCTCGCCGCCGACGTCGCGGTGTTGCTGCTCAGCCACGTGGACTACCGCACTGCGCTGGTGCAGGACATGGCCGCGGTGACCGCTGCCGCGCACGCCCACGGCGCCCTGGTGCTGTGGGACCTGTCGCACACGACAGGCGCGGTGGCCTGCGATCTCACGGCCGCGGATGCCGACATGGCGGTGGGATGCACCTACAAGTACCTGAACGGTGGCCCCGGCGCGCCGGCGTTCATGTGGGTGCATCCGCGCTTCTCGCACGACCTGCAGCAGCCGCTCTCGGGATGGATGGGCCACGCGGCGCCATTCCAGTTCACGCGCGACTACGCGCCGGCGCCAGGCGCCCGTCGGCTCGTGTGCGGCACGCCGCAGGTGCTGTCGCTCTCCGCACTCGACAGCGCGCTCGAGATCTGGGCCGGTGTCGACCGCGCGGCGCTCTTCGCCAAGTCGCGGGCCATGACCAGCTTCTTCATCGAGGCGGTGGAGACGTCGTGCGCGCGGCATGGACTCGCGCTGGTCGGGCCACGCGACGTCACGCGTCGTGGCAGCCACGTGTCATTCGACTACGCGCATGGCTACGAGGTCGTGCAGGCGCTGATCGCCCGCGGCGTCATCGGCGACTTTCGCGCGCCAGCCGCCATGCGCTTCGGTTTCGCGCCGCTGTACCTCAGCTTCACGCAGGTGGCGCAGGCCGTCGAGCACCTGCGCGACGTGCTCGACACGCGCGCCTGGGACGACGATCGTTTCCGCACGCGGGCCGCGGTCACCTAGCCCGATGCTCTTCCACGCGCCGCTGAAGCTCGACGACTGCCGCCGGCACGGACCCGGCAGCGGCGCGGAACTGTTCCTGGTGGAAGGCGACAGTGCCGCCGGATCCGTGCGGCTCGTGCGCGATCCCGAGACGCAGGCGGTGCTGCCCATGCAGGGCAAGCCGCTGAACGCCGCCAAGGCGTCGCCCGACCGGGTTGCCGCGTATCCGCTGTACCGCGCCCTCGTGCAGGCGATGGGCGCCGGCGACGGACCGACGTTCGACGCCACGCGCGCCCGCTACGAACGCGTGATCCTGCTGATGGACGCCGACGTCGACGGCATTCATTGCGCGGCTCTGATGTGCCTGTACTTCTATCGCCGCATGTGGCCCCTGCTCGAACAGCGCCGTGTCTCGATTGCGCACGCGCCGCTGGCGGTCATCGCCAGCGACACCGACGGCTCGCGGCGCTTCGTCTTCAACGAGACCGACTACCGCGACACGGCACAGGCGCTGCGCGCCGCGGGCCACGCGTTGCAGGTGGTGCGGTATCGTGGACTGGCCGGGCTGGAACTGGGCACGCTGGCGGCCACCTGCGTGCATCCTGCCACGCGGGTACTGCATCCGCTCGGCCGCCCCGATGCCGACGCCATGCTGCGCGTGCTCGGCAAAGGCGAACCGCAGCCGACGCTGTTCTGACGATGACTCACACCTCGACGCTCGCCGATTGGTTGCCTTCGCAGGACGCGCCGTCCGACGAGCTGCTGGACCTGTTCCTGCGCTACGTCGAGTCGCGCGACCTGGCGCTGTATCCCGCGCAGGAAGAAGCGATCCTGGCGCTGCTCGACGGCCAGAACGTGATCCTCAACACGCCCACGGGATCGGGGAAGTCGCTGGTGGCCTCGGCGATGATCTTCGCAGCGCTGGCGCGCGGTGAACGCGCCGTCTACACCTGTCCCATCAAGGCGCTGGTGAACGAGAAGTGGATGGCGCTCTGCCGCGAGTTCGGGCCAGACCTGGTCGGCCTGTCGACCGGCGACGCCACCGTGAACCGCGAGGCGCCGATTCTCTGCTGCACCGCCGAGGTGCTGTCGAACATCGCCCTGCGCGACGGCGAGGACGCGCCCTTCGACCACGTCGTGATGGACGAGTTCCACTACTACGCGGATCGTGACCGCGGCGTGGCCTGGCAGGTGCCGCTGCTGACCATGCGGCACACGCGCTTTCTGCTGATGTCAGCGACGCTTGGCGACACCACGCCGTTCGAGGCCGCGATCACCCGTCTCAACGACCGTCCGACCGTGACCGTGAAGTCGGGCGAGCGACCGGTGCCGCTCGAGTACACCTACGCCGAGATCCCGCTGCCGCACACGATCGAGAAGCTGGTCGAGGAGGGCCGGACGCCCGCCTACGTCGTCCATTTCACGCAGGCCGAGGCGGCCGCCAGCGCCCAGGACTTCACGAGTCTCCGGATTGCCACCAAAGAGCAGAAGGCCGAAATCGCCGCCCGCCTCGAGACCGTGGATTTTTCGAGTCCCTACGGGCCGTCGGTGAAGAAGTGGTTGCGCCACGGCATCGGCCTGCACCACGCCGGCCTCCTGCCCAAGTACCGCGTGCTGGTCGAGCAGCTCGCGCAGCTCGGGCTGCTGCGAGTGATCTGCGGTACGGACACGCTCGGGGCCGGCATCAACGTGCCGATCCGCACGGTGGTCATCACGAAGCTCTGCAAGTTCGACGGGCAGAAGACGTCGCGCCTCAGCGCCCGTGACTTCCACCAGATCGCCGGCCGCGCCGGCCGCAAGGGCTTCGACGATCGCGGCTACGTCGTCGCACAGGCGCCCGAGCACGTGATCGAGAACCTGCGGCTCGCCGAGAAGGCGGCCCGCGACGGGAAGAAGTTCGTGAAGCGCAAGCCGCCCGAGTTCAACTACGTCGATTGGGATCAGGCGACCTTCACCCGGCTCACGACTGCGCCGCCCGAGCCGCTGGTGTCGCGCTTCCAGATCACCCACGGCATGCTGCTGAACGTGCTGAGCCGGCCCACCGACGGCTGCGACGCCATGCGCTGGCTGATCCGCGACAGCCACGAGCCGGCGGTGGCGAAGGCCGCGCACCGCAAGCGTGCCTGGCAGTTGTTCCGCTCGCTGGTCGATCGTGGCATCGTCGGGTTCGTCGAGCCGGGACCCGAGGGCGCGAAGGTGCGCGTGAATGTCGACCTGCAGGACGACTTCTCGATGGACCAGGCCCTGTCGCTGTATCTCATCGAGACGATTCCGCTGCTCGACGCCCAATCGCCGAGCTACGCCGTCGACCTGCTGACGCTCGTGGAGTCGATTCTCGAGAACCCCGAGCTGATCCTGCGCCGGCAACTCGACCGGCTGAAGGGCCGCAAGGTGGCCGAGATGAAGGCCGACGGCGTCGAGTACGACGAGCGCATGGCGGAGCTCGAGAAGCTGGAGCATCCCAAGCCCCTGCGCGACTTCGTCTACGACACCTTCAATGCGTTCGCGGATCGTCACCCGTGGATCGGACAGGAGAACATCCGCCCGAAGTCGATCGCGCGCGAGATGTTCGAGACCTACAAGTCGTTCGCCGAGTACGTGCTCGAGTACGACCTCGAGCGCACCGAGGGACTGCTGCTGCGGCACCTGAACAGCGTCTACAAGGTGCTCAGCCAGACCGTGCCGGCAGGCGCGAAGACCGACGACGTGCTCGAGATCGAGTGGTACCTGCGCACGCTCGTGCGCGCCGCTGACGCCAGCCTCGCCGAGGAATGGGAGCGCATGCGCGACCCGTCGTACGTGCCGCTGGCTCCCGGGCGCGACCTGCTGGCGCGCAAGCCGCAGCCGGCGGCGCCATACGACCTCACCGCCGACGGTCCGGCGTTCATCGCCGCGATCCGGGCCCGCGTGTTCACGGCGTTGCGGGCGTGGGCACGGGGCGACGGCGAGGCGACCATGGCCACGCTCGACGCGCCGACCGGTGACGACACCGTGGCGGCATCGCCCGTGGACGCGGCGGCCGCGTTCGTGGCCTTCGCGGTCGATCACCAGGGCCTCCGCTTCGACCCCGAGGCGCGCAACGCCCGCCACACCCACGTCGACCGCCGCGGCGCCCCGGCCCGCTGGACCGTGCAGCAGGTGCTGGTCGATGCCGCCGACCTCAACGACTGGATGGCCGAGTTCGACGTCGACCTCGAGGCGTCGCGCGATCGCCAGCAGCCGGTGCTGTGGTTGCGCCGGGTCGGCCCCATCGCCTGATCCGGCGAATCTTCGTCGCGGGTGGCGCCGCACGTGGGCGCGTCACTGGGACGAGGTGCGGTACTGTAGCGAGGCGTGTCGCCATCGACGGCGCGCCCGCAACAAAGGAGCTCCACGATGACTCGCGCCACCGGATCCGCCGCGCTCGCCGCCAGCCTCAACCAGGTGCTCGCCGATTCCTACGCGCTCATGGCGCTCACGCACCTTGCTCACTGGAACGTCGAGGGGCCGGGGTTCTTCGCCCTGCACACCGCCTTCCAGACGCAGTACGAAGAGCTGTTCCTCGCCGTCGACACCATTGCGGAACGCGTGCGGGCGCTCGACGCCTACGCCATCGGTGGACTCGCCACGCTCGGGCGTACCGCAGGCCTGCCTGAGCTGGCCGCGCCGCAGGCGCAGGACGACTACGTCCGCGTGCTGATCACGGCCAACGAGAAGGTCGTCGCCGACGCCATCGCCGCCCGCGACCTGGCGGGCGAAGCGGGGGATGCCGAGAGCCAGGACCTGATGATCGAACGCGTCACCCTGCACCAGAAGACCATCTGGATGCTGAAGAGCTTCCTCCGCGGCTGAGCCGCCTTCCGGGTCGCGGCCGGTGCGCCACGCGCCGGTCGCGCGGCGTGTCGTTGCACGCCACCGCACCGCCCTCCGAGTTCCTCCGATTCCCGTCCCGTCCGGGCGCGGATATCGTCGTGCGTCGACCACCGTCTGCGGCCGAGCCGGCGCCGTGCGCCGGGGTCATGGACGGCGCCGTTCTGCCGACTACCCCAACGACGCGCATGAGTTCCGTGTCTCCTCCCGCCCCGCCCCGTGCGCTCCGCATGCTGCACGTCGAAGACTCCGAGAGCGATGCCGGGCTGGTCCAGCGCGCCCTGGTACGCAGTGGATTCGATGTGCAGGCCGTCCGGGTCGAGACCGCCGACGACATGCGGCGGTACCTGCGCGACCACGCGTGGGACATCGTGATCGCCGACTACCAGTTGCCGCAGCTCAACGCCATGGGCGCGCTGCAGGTGCTGCACGAGTCGGGGCTCGACCTGCCGTTCGTGGTGGTGTCGGGCACCATCGGCGAGGACATCGCCGTGGCGGTGATGCGCGCCGGCGCTCACGACTACGTGATGAAGGACCGCCTCGAGCGGCTCGCCCCGGCCGTGAGCCGCGAACTCGCCGAAGCCGCCGTCCGCCGCGAGCACGCCGCGTCGCAGCGGGCTCTGCGTCAGATCGAGTCGGAGTACCGGGCCGCCGTCGAGACCTCGGCCGACGGCTTCCTGTGGCTCGACGCGTCGGGACGGATCCGGCAGGTGAACGCCGCCTTCCAGCAGGAATCCGGGTACGGACGCGATGAACTGATCGGCATGCCGGTGGAGGAATTGAGTGCCGGCGCCGACGTCGGCGACCTGATCCGGCGCATCGATGCCGCCACCCATGCCGGGCGCGGCCGCGTCGAGACGCGAATGCGGGCGAAGGACGGCACGACATGGGACGTCGAGCTGTCGGTCTCGCGGTCGTCCGACGACGGCTCGGTGTGCGTGTTCGCTCGCGACCTGACCGAACAGAAGCGCACCGCCAGGGAAATCCGGCGTTTCGTCGAAGCGAGTCCGGCGGTGATCTACGCGCTGCGGCCGCTGCAGAACCGCTTCGAGCTCGTGTGGGTCAGCGACAACCTCGAGACGCTGACCGGCTACCACCCGCGCGAGGTCGACGCCAGCTGGTGGGAACGCGGGCTGCATCCGGACGACGTGGCCCGGGTGGTCGCCGCCAACCAGCTGCCGCTGCCTGCCGGCGACCGCTTCGTGGTCGAGTTCCGGTTCCGCCATCGGGACGGGCGCTACGTGTGGCTGCGTGACGAAAAGCGGGTCAGGCAGGATGCCGCGGGCCGCGTCACCGAGGTGGTCGGGTCGTGGACCGACATCACGTCGCGCGTGGAACTCGAGGAGCAGTTCCGCCACGCGCAGAAGATGGAGGCGGTGGGCCGGCTCGCCGGCGGCGTCGCCCACGACTTCAACAACGTGCTCACCGTGATTCAGGGTTACGGCGGCGCGCTGCTCGACGACATCCTCAGTCCCGACGAGGTGCGCGACAGCGCCACCCAGATCTGCCTGGCCGCCGACCGGGCGGCCGCGCTCACCCGGCAGCTCCTCGCCTTCAGCCGCAAGCAGACGCTGGTGACGCAGCTGGTCGACGTGGCGCAGCTCGTGAAGGGCGTCGAGCGCCTGCTGCACCGCCTGATCGGCGAGGACGTGACCCTCACCACCACCGTCACGCCCGACACCCCGCGCGTGAAGGGCGACCCGGGCCATCTCGAGCAGGTGCTGATCAACCTTGCGGTCAACGCCCGGGATGCCATGCCCGAAGGCGGCACGCTCACGCTGGTGACCAGCCGGGCCGAGGTGGCCCCCTCGCCGGGACGCCCGGGCGGCACCGTGGCGCGTATCGTCGTCAGCGACACCGGCCGCGGCATGACACCCGAGGTGCGCGCCCGTGTCTTCGAACCGTTCTTCACGACCAAGGAAGCCGGCCGTGGCACTGGTCTCGGCCTGTCGATCGTCTTCGGCGTCGTGCACCAGATGGGCGGCACC
>WBZP01001265.1_pt1 | contig 31865 bp, 19 predicted proteins | sample 5204301 | NCBI WGS metagenome assembly WBZP01 (sample SAMN12412401, study PRJNA552823) | activated sludge metagenome | isolation source: activated sludge from nitrification reactor of wastewater treatment plant... | place: USA: Pennsylvania | collected 2017 | reverse complement strand
GGCATCCTTCGCGGCTTTCGCGATTCGGAACTTCACGACACGCTTGGCAGGAATCTTGATGGCGTCGCCCGTCTGGGGATTGCGCCCCATTCTGGCCTTCCGATTCTTGAGAACCAACATGCCCAAGCCCGGCAGCTTAAACCCGTTCTTACTTTCCTTGTAGGCCAACGCCGCCAAGTCATCGAGGATTTGCGTCGCAGCTTTTTTCGTCAGGTCAGTTTTTTCCGCGAGGTGCTCCGCAATGCGTGCCTTCGTCATCGATTTTGCCATGCCGTCATTCCTCCCAAGAGTAGAAGTTTCGTGTTTGTACTGCTTGTCCAAAAACAAGTCAAGAAACAACGATTCTGGTGCAAGGGCAGTGGGTTTCTCGTTCCGCATCCGCACCAGCCCGAGGCAAGACCGTATTCCACCATCGAGTGCGCATCTGGCCGATCGGATCCCTCCACAGAGGGGAGGCAGGAAGAAATGTTCGAGTGGTCTCAGTTCGAGTTGTCTCCCCGAGGAACATGGCCTGTAGGTCCGGGTACCAATGGATTCATGGAAATAATGCGCGGAATCAGGTACTTTCCGCTCCGCGTCCCCAGACACTGGTATCCGACGAGAAGGCACTCATGCAAAAAGGTCGACTTCAGAAAGTTGTCCAAGGGCTCATATATCCTGCCGTGTTAGGCTCTATTCTGGTGTGGTTTGGACAAGCCCTTGCCTTATATGGGTTGCCGAGTTCAGCGCATGCAGCGCAGGGTACACCACCACCGTCATATCTAGTGCTCCTATTTGCTTCTATTCTCGTCTTCTATGCTCCTGCGGCGTACCTTTTAATGGAAGAATCGAACAGTACCTATGGAGCGCTGTTGTTCGTTGTGGATGTCGTCGAGATGGTAAGTATGTTCTTTGTATTCTTTGAGTTGGGCCTGATCACGCCGAGAACAGTCCATTTGTCGTCTGCCTATTCGTATTTGCTCCTCCTAACTGGCGCCGGCCTCTGTCAGCACATCTTTCGGTGGAACCTCGAAAATTTCGTGCTCTCGCTCATCTTCTGCCTGCTCGCTGCGATTGGTACATTCGCAAACCTACGATTTGACGACATCGATGGGCTGAACGGGATGCTGCTTGGTTTCTTGCTCGCTTGTTTGGTGATTTACTATGGCACGCTCTGGTGGCGTTTTGGGAGAAACTCTCATTAGAGCGTAGCAGCACGGAGGAGGTTTTTCTATCAACGGGAAGCGTGTACAGTACAACGTGTCCAGCGGCCAGTGCTCCCTTTGGAGCATGCATGGTGACATCAAGCTTTTCATCCGTCTATGGCTCATAAGACGTGATAAGATAGACTATCACGAACTGAAAGTAGGGGCCACAGTTTGAGCCACGCAATAGGAACGACCAATGAGTGAAAAGCTGATGACCCAGACGCAGTGGACCCAATTGTGCGACAACGTGGTTCTTGCCTGTGCCTCTCAACATTCACAACGCGCCTATCGTGCGTCAGCCTCGATGTATCGGGCGTGGGTGGCACGGACGAAGCTGATGCTTTTGTCGAAGGCGACGGTTCTGCGCTACCGTGACTATCTGCTGCTCACCAAGAAGCTCGCTCCGAAATCGATCAATCTCCACCTAACTGTCCTTCGCCGTCTAGCGCAGGAAGGGATTGCCGAACAAGTACTCGAGCCATCGACGGCATTGGCACTTCTCCGTATTCCGAGGGTTCCTAATCGTGGGGTTCGGGCTGGAGTGTGGTTGCCACGTGAACAGGCACAGCGCATCTTGAGTGGGCCGAACGTGCGGACGATCGTGGGCAAACGGGATTATCTCGTGTTGATGCTGATCCTGCGGTGTGGGCTTCGGCGGGCGGAAATTGCGCAGTTGGCGGTGACGGTGGTGCGCGAACACGAGGGTCGATGGGTGCTCGCGAATCTGCGAGGCAAAGGGAAACGCCTGCGCACCCTTCCTCTCCCCGGTGTGGTGAAGAATGCCTGGGACCGGTGGGTCGAGGCAGCCGGGATTGAGTCCGGCCGAGTCGTTCGAGCCATCAATCGCCACGGCCGCGTCTGGGGCAAGGGAGTGACCGAGGATACGATTTGGCGTATTGTCGGACGGTACGCACAGCTGGCGTTGGGAAAACATGTGGCGCCGCATGACTTGCGCCGCACCTTCGGCCGGCTGTGTTATGCACTGACCAAAGATATGCGGGAAATCCAGCAGCTCTATGGCCATAGTTCCGTGATGACGACTGAGAAGTATCTCGGTGTCGAGTCCCATCTCGTGGATTCGGTGACGGATCGGTTGGGCCTATCGTGAGATGTTCGGAATACAGCGAGGCCTGACAATCACCGCACAATCTTGTTTGTCTAGCTCTGCCGGTGGTTCTCAATAATGGCTTTTGTCTTCGAATGTTTTCGTCTATGCAGGAAGTCCATGTAGGCATTGAGGCTTTGTCTTCAGAGAAGTCGATGATTTTTCCCCAAATGACGAAAATCGAATTGCTTGAACAGACACTTTGCACCCGTATCACGCTCCATCATAATCTTACTTACATTTTGTAGTATTTCCGTGTGAATCTTTGCACTTCGGAGGATGATCAGGAGGATGGGGAGAATGAGGGGGATGCGATAGATGTCCACCCTCCAGATTCTTTCCCGCCACTGATTCGTTGGAAGCACCTCGTTTTCCTGGTGGCTTTGAACCGGAACCAGGTCTTGGAGGTTTAGGAGGGTGCGAAGGAAGGAGGGCAAAGCCGTCAGGTGACGAAATAAACATCAAAAGGATAGTTGCAGCTACTATCGCTATGCCTAGCATCTTTCTTCTTACGTAAGGCATCCTGACCCCCTAGACACTTATTCAGTGTGATCCTTGCCTCCGATAGATCTTAGGCCGAGAGTCGGGGTTCATGTAGCTTCGTTGGTGTCAGAGAGCGTGCGACCAGTACGTCTGAACACTCCCACCACCTCTCGATCTCCGGGAAGATTGATCTTTCCTTCGAGCGCGATAAGGCGATCATAGTTATCATCTTCAATCAATCCCGCGTGTCCTATCACTCCTCCGGTATTGATGGCAAACATGAGTACCTGCTTAAGCAACAAGAAATCAGCAGTCACTTCATTTGACATCAACCTGTTCACACCTTCCTAACCCGCCCGGCTCAGGGATCCAAGGCCCTGCTGCCGAATCGTAGGATTTATGGTTTCGATTCGAATGGCGGCTTGTCCGAATCGCAATCTCACTGCAATTTCAGTGACACGGCCACATGTCTCTGAGGCGCTGGTGAACTGCGTGCACTGCTATTCTATCCGTGATCCCGACCTTTACTACATAGCCTGGATAGTTCGGATGGTCTTCGAGCTATGTTCACCAGAGAAATGTCGTGGTGAAGGCATGAGATCAGATCTCACTAAGCTTGCGGTAGCGGATCTCAACAAACAATGCAAACTACTTATACTCTTCTGGAAGAGTATGTTCAATGACACGGGCAATATTTGAGAAAGGTTTTGCCGATCAATAATACGTGTATTTCAAATATGGTTTGTAAGGAAATATCGTTTGCAATGTATACGTAGTGAGAGCATCATCCGCCTACTTTAGAACGGAAGTGGCGACACCCTTCTTACAACAACGCCGAAAGGCAATAGCGATGCAGGGGGAAACGTTCTAGCCTGTACCTATGGCAACCAATACTGAAAAGTTAACGCCGTTGAATATTGCGCTTCGGCCGGCCGAGGGCAGAGGCGGTCTCGAGTGGCTCGGCCAGCGAATCGCTCCGCAGCTTGCTTTTCGGCGAGCCGATGGAAAACATTTTGGTGATCAAGCTCCGTTCCTTACCAAAGTCGCGCACAGCCCTGCCCGAGTAACAAATGTCACGTTCATTAGCATTCACGGGGATTGCGCCGTGATGACTTGTCTCGTCACGGATAACTCGAAAGGGACAGCAAAGATCTATCACAGCCTTCGCCTCTTTGTTCTACAGGGGCGATGACTTCCCAGCCGAGTTTGAGGCGAGATTGGCTGTGGAGTGACCAGGTGTCCACGGAATTGGAAGAGGGTTAGGATGCGAAGGCTTTTGCAGACACGCTCGCATGTTTGATGTGTGGCCGATAAGGATCTCCGTGGCAAAGCTGGTTGATGGGGCGTGTATAAGAATGTGTGATTCATTGGGCCAAGAAATGCTTTTAGCATGGAGGTGTTCATGGTCTGCAAATCGAACGCGTTCAACGGGACTCTCATCAAAAATAAGAAATGGATGAATTTTAGTGAAAATGTGACCTTTAGTGCAGAGGAATATTTTGAACCTCAGCACACATCTCCTGGGGGACCCCCAGATGGACTGCAACAACTTGTACATGTCGTTGCTCGGGCAACTAACGAACAAAAGGCGCTTCACGCAATTGGCTCGGGCTGGGCGTACGAAAGCTTAGCTCAGTCAGATTCGTGGGTTGTCAATTTGAAAAATTTGAATCGCCGCCTCCATAACGTAATACCCACCGCTCTCACTGATGGCTGGAAGGAAATGCAGGGCAATGCTGCGGCCACTACCCATCTGGTTCATGTTGAAGCAGGAATGAAGATCATTGATCTAATCGAAATGCTGGAAGGTGTTGGCTTAGCAATGCCGACATTAGGAGGGGCGAACGGTCAGAATCTCGCAGGCGCTATTTCCACATCCACACATGGAGGAGATTGGAACCAGCCGCCACTACCTGATGTTGTTCGAGGGATTCATTTAGTCACCGATGGGGGACGTGAGTTGTGGATTGAACGGGCATCTGAACCGATTACAACAGATGTTCGCTTGAAGCCAGTGTTGACCTGTCCGGACACGGAAATTATTCGTAACGATTCTATTTTTGACGCTGCGTTGGTTTCATTTGGGCGATTTGGCGTAATTTACGCATTTGTGCTCGAGGTGAGGAAAGAATTCCGCGTAGTGGAAGTGGCGACCACTGCAGATGATGACGAATTAGGGGAACTGCTCCTAGCGCTGATGGCTGGCATGACCAGTCCGAACGATCCCTTCGAAAAATTGTTCAGTCGACTCAGGGCGGCTCCTCTTCCTCCTGGCTTAGCTGAAACTGTGGAACTTGCCCGACCGGAGAATAAACCTTATTTCTTTCAGTTCGTCTGGAGCTCAGCTGCTCCTTCCTCCCTCAATCCTTTCCATACCCCGCAAGATACAACATATGTCCAACGGCGTTGGATAACCAGTGTGAGTGATAATTTGAACTCACCGAATGATCTTATGACAGAAATGATAAACGGTCTCCTTAGTGCCATTCCTGATGGTCTCGCTACTCCTGCGGGCGAGATTTTTGTGGCGGGCGGAGGTCTAAGACATTTGGCGACTAAAGCCTTGGAGGAGAAATATAATGATGCCGTTAAAGAAGGTCTAAGGGCATCCCATCACCTATTAACGAGCGGAACACGGAAAGCAAGCGAAAATATCCCTTACAATGGTGACTATATTGAGATCATCTTCGATGCACAAGACGACAGGATAGTTCCATTTCTCGGAACTATCCGTGAAAGGAGGAGTGCATATGACACGCTGGGCTGGATTTCATTAAGGCCTTCTCGCGCTTCGCGTGCATTCCTTTCAATGCACAATGTGGCTAGCTCCTACGCCATTTCGATTGAGGTTGCGCTTCTTAAGGGACCCATGGGCAATGAGGGGTTTTTGAATTTCATTCATGAGACAGCGCTTAAATACGGTGGAAGACCCCATTGGGGACAGAAGAACAATCTGAATAACCATCAGGTCGTCTCTCTATACGGGGTGCAGCTTAAAAACTGGCGGACAGCTCTTACACAACTGAGTGCTTCCTCGACATTATTCAGCAATAACTTCACACAGCAACGAGATCTTGAACCGACAAATATTGAGCTGAAGGTCACCGCCCTGTCTCCTAGCAAAAATGAGTTAGTTGTTGTGGGGCTTCGGAAAGGAAATGATAAGTATAATTATGAAGTTCAGTTTTCCCAATGGGCCTCTCCTCTCGTGGTTCCATTGCAGCAATCGGAATCCCATCTTCCGGTTCACTCCGGTCACGGGTTGATTCGACCCGTTCAAAAAACAAAGGGATGGAATGGCTGGCAGCCGTTGAAGCCAGCCTCTGGTTTGCCAGATAACTTTATCGGTTCCGCTGTGGAAGGGGGCAAAGCTTACGTTTTCTGGATTGCCTCGGACGGTTGGGTGAACTATAGAGTGCGTGGGCAGGACGGACACTGGGCGCGCTATTGGTTGCCCGTTGGCAATACCAATGCCCGCCCATGGAATGGCGTTCCGGGCGGTGCAGTTCATGCGGTCTCGTGTCAACCAGGGACGCTGCATGTATTCTATACCGACCGGCAGGGCGGGATTTTGGCAGTCCGCGGAAACACAACGAGTGCCCCGGGGTGGCCTCATAGCCAGTGGATCAAGGGCTGCAAGACGATCGCGGGTGGGCACGTCACTGCTGTGAGTCGTTGCCAAGGGCAAGTCGACGCATTCGTGGTGGGTACAGACGGACGAGTCTATACGGCGGCTTGGAACGCGCAAGACGATTGGAGTAACTGGAGAGTTGTTAAAGAAGGGCTAATCGCTAAGCCTGGCTCATATATCAGTGCGGTCTCTCGAAACATTAACCTTCTAGATATTTTTGTCGCCGACGAAGGGGGAAAGACCATGAGCGCCGCTTGGGCACCCCCATCGGGCTGGAATGGGTGGTGGCACATTCAAGGAGGGATTTCCCGTCCTGGAGGTTATGTTACTGGCATCAGTCGTTCAAGTGATAAGTTGGACATTTTTACGACGGACCCTGATCAACGGATTCTCACCGCCGCCTGGGACCCGAGGGTGGGCTGGGCTGGATGGTGGCCTATAGGAAATGCGAAGGCTCAATCTCTTGTGTGGCCGGTATCACGCTCGCAAGATAAAATTGACCTCTTTTTTGTAGATCCCGATGGATCTGTGCAGACTAGCGCATGGGCCCCCGGACACCCTTGGGACGGCCCGTGGAGCATCAGTTAAAAGATGCGAGATGAAGTGACGCCGAGCGAGTTCGTCGGACAACGTTAGGGAGAACCGACCCTCGAAGAAGTCGTCTTCTCTGGGTAGGAACCGTCTCAGAACGGGGCCAACGTCAGCTTTTACTGCATAGAACTGCTTCTGACAGCATCCCATGCCAAATGTACGGACAAGTGCGAAAGGAGGAAGGAAAACCCAGACTGATCATGCCCCATATTCCTGTTCCTCCGACCTGCAGCTTGTAAAGAGACAGTGGCCGCGAGTAACGCGGCTTCTCAGCCAAGAGCATGAGACGCTACCGTCCCTCCCCCGGTGGGACCCTCTCCATCAGCACATCGATTTACTGAGTCCTCTCAGCGCTGATAACGATGAAGTCCTACACACACGTGCATTGGCGTACTTACTTGATCCAGTAAGACCCCATGGATTTGATATAGATCTCTTGAGAAGGATTATTCGCCGATTAAGGGGCGTGCCTAACGTTCGCGAGAGACAGCTCAACGGGATACTACGGCTACTAGGCCGCACGAAGAGAGAGCGTGAAATTGTGGTTATCCCCGAGTATCGCCATTTAGTGAAAAGGGCGAAGAATCAGACATATCCCCGAACAGATATTTGGATAGAAATCCACGCTGGCAGATCGTCGAGACTGATAGTGATCGAGAATAAAATCGAGGCACGAGAATCTGACCTACAACTTACTTCGTATGAGGCGCTCGCGAAGGAGTGGCGCAAGAAGCACCCAAGCGGAAGACCGCTTCTAATATTTCTTACGCCGGATGGAAAAAAGCCGCGATCAGGGACTGCGGGAAAGTGGGTCGCACTTCCCTATGCTGAGTTAGCCGGAATGCTCAGAAGGACTTGGTTGGCACACAAAAGTGCACCGGGTGCCGAATGGTTACGCCTTTATCTTGCGAGCATTTTGCGTCAAAACTCTCGATCTGCTTCCAGAAGGGCGAGTCAAATTGAATTTCTTAAGTCTTATTTGGGCCACAAACGATGACAAAGAAAATTGTGCAGCCTGCCCTGAGTAAGGAGCTTTCCTTCTATCTCGATCATGCGAGCGAAGCGGACGATCTTTATGAGAATAAGGGCATTCTGTCAAAAGCGAAACTCGACCCCAGATTTGAAACCGCTTTCGAGAATGTTTATGAGAAGGCATACAAAGATCTCAGACACCTGATTACGCATTTATCCAATCACGTTTCCGCACGTGTGAAAAGGTATGTTTGCATTGAATGGAAGCATAGAAATGTGGAGAAGGAGTGGGGCTGCTGGGGATACGCACGATCGAAAGGGCGGCGGGCGGCTCACCACTGGACGGGAATTTATCTTGATCATAGCAAAGGGCTGGCTCGGATGGTCCTTATCCTTAGTCCATCTGGAGGAAGGGGCGGAAGACGCTTGTTTGTCGATCGATTCAGGCCAATCTGGAGAAAAAAAAGAGAGCGTTTAGTGTTGACCGAAGATCATCCCAAGGACTGGCCAGAATGGGATAAAACCCCTTGCATCGTTTATTACGTTCATGAACTGCACCCGCGTAGTTCTCTAATCGAAACCTGTTCAGCTACTGAGAAAGTGGTTGAACAGTTTTTTCGGCTCGCAATGCCCATACTGAATAAAATGAACTGACCAGATGGGTGGGATCGGGTCTGTTCCTCAAAAAGAGGCAGCCCCTGCGCCAGGTGAAGATCATTGATGCAAATCGTATTGATCCTGAACGAAACCAATGCCAGCTGTTCTAACCTGCCATGAGTATTGTGCGGACATGATTGAGCGGTGTCGGACGACAACGACGGGGAACCGATGCCCTTAAAGCCTAAGTATGTATTGTATGTTGATGATACTGGCAGTCGTGATCCAGACACCCAACCTCTTCTCACTCGAAAAGACCGGATGGATTGTTTTGGTCTTGGAGGCTTCCTCCTGAAAGAGGAAGATATTCCTGATGTGCGACGCAAACATGCTCAGTTTTGCATGAAATGGGAAATTACCTATCCCCTGCATTCGTCCTCAATTCGAGGTGGGCGCGGAGATTTTGCCTGGCTGAAGAAGCCAGAGACGGCCGGACTCTTTTTTCAAGCCCTCGAAGGCTTCTTGCTTTCCTTACCAATACTTGGCGTCGCGTGCGTGATTCACCGACCCGGGTATGTGGCTCGCTATCAAGATCGTTACAAGGAGGCACTATGGTATATGTGCAAGACGGCGTTCTCCATTCTGATCGAGCGCGCGGCGAAATTTGCCGATGAGCAAGATCGATTCCTGGAGGTGGTCTTTGAAGGTGCCGGGAAAAAAGAGGATCACGATCTAAAGCGGTACTTGAGAGAGCTCAAACAGTCCGGCAGTCCCTTTGATCAGACAACGTCGCACTCCTACCAGCCGCTCACTGCGCACGACTTCCGCCGTATTGTGTTAGGCGACGCCCATCAGAAAACCAAACTCGTGCCCATGCTTCAAATTGCAGATTTGATGCTGTACCCGATCGCGAAAGGTGGCTACGATCACACGTACCCACCGTATCAAAAGTTACAACAAGGAGGGAAGCTGATCGACAGTTGTTTTGTGGAGGAGGACCGACCGTTGAGAGGAATTAAATATAGCTGCTTTGAGATAACCCCTGAAAAACCTAAAGGCCCGGATTCCTCCGAGCCTTTATAAGTCGGCTTGCAAGCTAAGCGCAAACCCCCGGGCATTGCCCCTATGGATGTACTATAGCGCACTACCGAGTCGTTTTCCAGCCTTTCGAACGACTGCCATAGTGCACGGGACGCCAGAAAAGCCTCGCTCTACCGCTCGCTGTGATGTGACATTAAAATTGTAGACTTAACCTCTCGCTCCAACGCAGCATTTGGGTACGTTGGGATTAGGTGCCTGGTATACTCTGCCTTACCTCACCCCACCGAACCAGGAGTTCAGAAGCTTTTTCATCAGAATTCCTGACGCGCGCCCCCCAAGAATGTTGCTAGGGGAGGTAGACCAGTGGTATACCAGGTACTATGGAATCAGACAGACCATTGATCACATCCGACCTGGCCCCAGCTCTGATCGCGGCATTTCTGCAGGAGCGGGCGGCGGCAATTGCCGATACCACGGTCGCGACCTATGCGCGAAAGCTCACCACGTTTCACGAATGGTGGCGCGACCATGAACCCTCCCTCCCCGTCTCCGAAACGTTGGCGACACGGTACGCGCGCTGGCTCGCCACGCACGGCACCAGGAGCAAAGCCTCACAAGGCCTGCATCTGTCGGCCGTCCGGCAATGGGCCTGTTTTCTCCTGACCGTCGGCCACCTGTCGATTAATCCCTTTGCGGCTGTGTCAGGGCCACCGCGAGCACGGTGGTTGCGGCATCGTCTGCTCACCCGTACGGATCTGCAAGCATTGTTGAAGCAGTTCGCGGTGACCACACTCGTGGGCCAACGGGACTATCTCCTCGCTGCGTTGATGATTCGCACGGGAGCCCGGGAATCCGAACTGGCCATGGCCAATATCGGTGATCTCACGGAGTACGGAGAGGAAGGGAGTCTGCTGTTGTTGCACAGCAAAGGCAAAGCCAAACAGGAACCCGTCGTGGTACGACCGGATCTCAGCACGAAGCTCTGGGCGTATCTCCGCCTGCGATATCCTGACGGTCGCCTTCCGCCACGAGATCCGCTGTTCACGAATCATCATCCGTCTTCCCGAGGGGAACGCATGACGACACGGGGAATGCGCAAGCAGCTAAAGGCCGCTTTTACGGAAGCTGGCCTTGCTCAGCCCCATGTGACCGCCCTGTCACTCCGGCTGTCAGGTGGAGCCTTGGCCTATCGGAAAGGGGCGAGCCCTTCTGAGCTCAAGAAGACCATGCGGCATGAATCCATTCAGACCACCCAGGTCCTCATTGACCAGGTCAACCGCATACGATTTGGAGCGGAACGCTATCTGGACGATATTCAGTAACGGGAGTCAGGCGGAGAACTGCAAGGCCACACCATGGCCCTCAGATAGACCTCGAAAATCTGTGCGCTCATGATCCGCATACCCGCGCAAACGCTGAGACGTGGAGAGCACTTTTCCTTGCCTAGTGCAACGCCTCCGACTCAAAAGACGGCGCATCAAAATAATAACGTCCCTCTTCACGAACAACTCGATCGAGAAACTCGGTCATCCCCTTCGCAATGACGCGCACACTGTCGGCTTGAATTGCGGCTCCCTCGAGGCGGCCGACCAGAACCCGCCCGGCTCGCCTGGCCCTGTCCTTGCCACGGACCGTGGTATAGGCCACGGCACGACCATCGGCTAAATCCATGAAATGCACAGTCTCAGATGAGTCAGCTGCACCGATAGCCCTGCCGGTGATCTCGGTAGCTGGCCTGAGCGTCCAGGGATGTGGCGTCTGCTCGTAAAACACCTGGCCCTCCGCAAAGCGATCCAGCATCTGCACCAATTCTTTAGGGATGCCAACGCGGAGCATATTGCTGAGGCGGTAATCCTCAGGGGCAATCACCAGCGGTTTGGAAATGGCGTCCCTCGTTCCCGTTCGTGCGAACGTGTTCAGCAGCTGGGTGAACAGCTCTGGTTCCGCAACTGCCCACCCGATCTCCGGTTCCAGCCGACCAGTGTCTACGTGTTGCCTGACACCCAGGAAGCCAGCAAGAATCTCCAATTCTATCGATTGATCGATGGAAGCCGATTTGAGGGTGAACGGGGCTCGTGACAGACCCGTGGGAATCATCCCGGCCTTAAGCCCATCCTGGACGGTGAGTTGTGTGCGTGGGATGTCGAGGATCGGATTTCTCACGGTGGGTGCCTTCGTGACCGACTGGATGAGATAGGGGAAGAGATCGGCCAGCCAGCCGGTGATCAGATCTCCCCCATAGATCTCCTTGGGACTATAGATGTGTTTCCAGAACCGTTGCGACGGGTTGCCCTGCGCCGTCGCGACAAACCCGTCACAAATCGGTTTGAGCCGATCGGTCCACCAGTCAAGGTGAAATGTCGCCATCACGTCGACGCGTTCACGGATTTTCACCCAATCCGCCACAGAGCCCGTCAGCGTAATCGAAGGAATCCCGCAAATAAAATTCAGTTCGTAATCAAAATACTGCTGGAACGCCTCCATCATGACGACCTGACTTGCTGTGCGTATCACAGGCGAGGTCGTGCTGAAATCGCACAGCATGAGCTGGTACAAATCATCCTGAACATGCTGCCGAATCCCATCGCTCCATTGCTGGACAACCCCGGCCCAATGCTGAGGTGCGTGCAGTTTCATGGTCTCAGCATACAAGGTCATTTTCCCCTTATGCCGAACGAGGCTCGACCGAAGCGCCTCAGCATGATTCATGATGTGATGAGCAAATCCCTGTGCAAGCGTCATCCACACGGCATCAGGCGTCAATACGAGCGGCCGATGCTGGCTAAACGCCACATACACCGCATCCACGAAGCCATGCGCGGCGGCTCCCGTTGCCGAAATAAGCTCTGACGACTCATCGTGACTACAGGCAAGGAATGGCCTGCCGACATGTTGCCTCACGCGGGCCTGTGCCGGGGTGAGTGTGCAGGGGTCCAGACAGGGCTCTACCTCATCGACACGGAAACAAATTTCTGTGGCTGTGTGATGAGGGATCGGCGCGTGGTCGTTGGCAGATGAAGGTATCTCTTTCAATGAGCACCTCCCAGTATCAAAATGTGGATCGGCAGCGTGCGCAGCCCTAACCTACCAACCAATCCGATCTAATTGCGCCTGTGAAATATTCCGGCCACTCCTCCAATCGACAATCGCGTGAACAGAATCCTGTAATCGTTGCACATCAACGACGTAAGCATGGTTTGATCTAACATGGCAAAGTGAGCCAATCTTTGGCCACCAGGGCACTAGCGCGAAGATACTGCATTGACCTTTTAGCTCAGATCTCTTAAATTTCCAGCCAATATGGTATTCGCGCCAATTTGACAAGGATGCTATCGACGATGAAGCTGCACGTAGAAAAATGCATAGGCATCTCCACACCTATTGCAGCCCATTAAGTAATGTGACCTGAGTCGAAGTGTTTCCCACACTTCTGAGTTCAAGCCATGTGTCACCATGCGATGGTTTCACCAGTGTGAAGGCGGATCATGCACACGAATATCTCGCTCTTGCTTACGTTGTTGGATCTTGCTCCTCAGTTGCAATGCGATCTTGGCACCCGCTGGCCGGAAGTCTGTAAGAGTCTACTGACACTCGCAGGGCGTCTTGCAAACGAAGGGGACACTCTGTCAATTCGCCGTGATCTGGATAGTCTACTAGACGAGCTGTTCGCTATCCTACCCGAGACATCCAGCGCCACTCTCCGCTCGAAGTTGCAAGACTTGCATAGAGAGGCAGCGGACCAGCCCTCGAGACTACGTGCGTTTGGGGAGCAAGACCGACTAACTGGCGACAGGGAGCCTGAGTCCAATGATGCGATCATCGTACCTGTGTTCTATGGTACGGACCGCAAACGTTCTGACACTCCCATCAGTCCATATTGTGGTCGATGGGGCGAGCAGGATTTTGGGGTAGCAGAAGTGAGTGTTCCTATTAGCACAAAATTTCGTGCGATCGGCGAACTATCCAGTCCGAAATGGTGGCGCCTTGAGTTCAATCCCGATACTAAGAAGCACGTTGTGTTGCTGAATGTGCGACAACTCGCGCGGGAAATCTTCATCGCTGAGCTACGCGACGGCTTGGCAACTGCTGATCGGAGGGATGCGTTAATTTTTGTGCACGGTTATAACGTCAGTTTCGACGACGCAGCGCGACGTGCCGCGCAGCTTGCAGTGGACCTCAAGTTTCCAGGACGAACGCTCCTTTACAGTTGGAGCTCATCCGGATTACCTCAAGATTATATTATGGATGAAGAAACGATTGAGTGGTCCACACCACATTTTGAGGAGTTCTTGCAGCTCGCGGTGACAGAGGTAGGAGCTGATGCCATTCATTTACTCGCACATAGTATGGGAAATCGAGCCTTGGTGAATGCCCTGAGTCGATTCAACGCTGGCGGATTCCCCCCCGGGTCTGCGCACCTTCAACAGGTCATTTTTGCCGCCCCGGATGTCAATGCGGGCGTGTTTCGTCAACATGCAGCTCGCTTTCAACATCACGCCGAACGGTTCACCTTGTATGCCTCGTCAACAGACCTGGCACTCAAAGTCTCGAAATTGATACATGGCCACCCTCGAGCAGGCGATGTCGGGGATACCCCCCTCATTGTTGACGGCATAGACACGATTGATGCTACTACGGTTGATACGAGCCTCCTAGGCCTTAAGCATTCTTATTTTGGCGACAAACGGTCAATTCTCAACGATATCTTTGGGCTTGTTCAGAATGGGCATGAACCAAAGAAACGTTTTGATCTCACAGCTGCGATTTCCTCAGCCGGCGCTTACTGGCTGTACAGGCCGTAGCGTTCAAGCTCATATTCCCACATAAGCGAAAGCCGCCCAATGCTCCGGAGATGCAAACGGCGTATCGGTTGGTTCCCGTGTGAGAAGGTCCCGCCATAAATTCGACAGCATCATTTCAGATTCGTCATCATGATTTCCAAGCGCCCTACGAAGACTGCTAACGGTTCCTTTCAAGATACTCACCGTTGCCTCACGAAGCCAACGCTGGGCAGCTTCGACAGCAGCGGCCCCACTACGCCGATTCACAAACAGTTCCTGGTACAGTTGCTGGGAAAACAAGGCGGCCACACGGTCATCTACCCGCCACATCGTACACGCGATCCGCGGCACACCAGCCAGCATGAGTCCCAACGGAAGACCCAAGACTTCGTCTGGTAGCTCCCGAAATTCAGGATTAGCGGTTTGGCAGGCCGATAGCACCATGAGTTCCGCAGCAGAAAAATGAATATGTCCACGAAGCAGCTCGCCGAGAGTCAAGATCCCGTCCGCTAATACGAGTCCCGACGCTTCCGGTTCCGAAGGTCGAAAAAGTCCATGACAGGCGAAATGCAGGTGAGTCGAAACAAGGGCGGCCTCTGCGACCGCACGTTTAGTCGCACATTTCCCAACAAACACCGTGGTTCGCGTCCAGCGTCCCGGCTCATTCACCACTCCTTGTACCTCAGCTCTCGCAAAAGGTAACGACCTGGTCGGATCCGCCACACCACAGAAAACGTATCCGCGAGCTGGTCGATTTGCGGTTAGGCTGAGGGAGTGTGCTAACGCACGCGCAGATGGAGCATACGCAAAAGCCGGTCCTTTTCCGGTGGCAGCGGCATGAAGCGGGAGGAGCCCTAGTCGCCCCAAAGGGATGAGCGTGGCTTGCGCATAACCATACTCGCGCAGCCGCTCGGCTATAGGCTCGACAACCGTGTCGCGCAATACGGACAGCACGGTGGGGAGCCTGGCAGCAAGTGCACAATGGTCATGCCCCATGGCTCCGTCAAGCATTCCATCCTCAAGCAGTCCCGTGACCACATCGCTTGTAATATCTTCAAGTAAAATACCCGTCATTGCGCCACTAGAGTGAACAATCAATGCGGCACCACCCCAAGCGGTTGCAAGCACATATACAATCGGCTGTCCAAACCGCTTCGCGAGCGCGGCAAGATCTGACGACTGGAGTCGATCTGGTAGACTGACCAGATTCTCAGATCGCACTCTGGCGGTCGTTTCCCGAAGCCATACGCGCGCCTTCCTGAGGTCCGCGACCTTCTGCAACTCCAGATTGATAAATTCCTGTACTTGCGCAGAACCTTGGGTTATCCGCATTTTTATTGCCCCGGCTTCAACCCCGAAGTGGTCCGCAAGGCGCCCTGCCACGTCTTCCATTACACGCTCAGGATTCTTAGCCCGCAGACCTCGAATGTCCTCCTCAAGGGCGCGGACACGCTGCAATGCATTCCTAACTTCATCGTGGGACTCTGGAGACAGACTAGTTGTTAACATTTCTGATGCTACCATCAGATCTATGCTTCCGCGTGCTCGCCCTGCTTCGGCCAATCTTGCTGCTTCTTCGTACTGTCCGAGTCGCACCGCAGCATAACAGGCGAATAGAGCAATACCACGCATATCAGCGAGCTTCTTTTGTCTCTCTTCCGACGTGACAGCGTCATCGAGTAGCTGTTCACTCAGTGCAAGTGCGTCTCCATTGGCTCGAAGAGACCCTTCCCAAAGGGCTATCTGATGACACATATCGCCCATCGTACGGCTAATGTCTCTATAGAGACGTGGGTTTGATGACGGGTCTATTGCTGTCAGTGCAGACACGAAACACTCGCAGGATTGCTCGATATCACGTCGCTCTCGTGAAAGATGGTATCGCTTAGCCAGCAGATAGCCCAGCCCGGCGCGCCAGTTCGCCCATTCATTCGGCATCCTTTTGATGTCTATGCCTGAGAGGGTTGAGCGGTGTTTGAGAATGGCCGCATCGAGGGAAGCCAAAGCGCTTCTGACTGGAAGGCGCACGATCTCATTCAAATCGGCGCAAAGTGCTGATTGTTGGCCTGAGAAGTGTCCCCATTCACCAGTACGGATGGCCGCGCCTGGTTCCTCTTGCGCGATCTCATCAGCCTCCTGTTGGAACGCAATGGCAAGATTATTCGCATGGGCCTGCGACTCCGCACCGCTCGACTCCCGAATGGCTAACGCAAGTCCACGAAGCGTACGTGCTCGTCCCGCAGGGTCCGACTCGCGCGTCCGCACGACGAGTGCCTTTTGTAGCGCGGTCACTGCCCGATCGACATTTTGCGTTCGGAGCCCCAATCGCCGTTTGAGGTATAGACCGGCTAGATTGTGATGCGCCCGGCCAAAGCGTGATGCGTCACTTGAACTGAGAGAACCTAACACCTCAATTTGTTCTAATTGTAGGGCAATGGCATGCTCAGTCTTCGCATCCTGATCACCAACAGGTGCGGTACAAACGAGCCAGCTATAGCAGCCAAGTGCAATCGCAAGCGTATCTGAGGGACCAGCACCTCGATGGCGCATGACCACTTCTTCAATCATCTCAGAGGCGTAGACCAATGGGTCGGGCTCGACACCAGGATTCATGGCTAAACAATTGGCGTAACCGATCACTGCAGCATCCCATATGGCAGACTCCCGCTGACTTACGGTTAGAAGGTCTGTGTAAGTGGCACGTGCTTGGGCGACGTTCTCTGCGTGGTTTCCCTCTCTGCGCTCTAATAGGAAATGCCCCCGCCGTAACTGCAAGTCGCACCACAGCTCAGACCCCCGTTCGTGGCTAATCAAAGCCAACGCCTGTTCGCATGCAGCGAAATCCTCGGCGGTAGCCTCATGCGGTGGCACTTGTCGTAACCGCATAGCTATAACTTGAGCTTTCGTCACGTCTTCTCCTGTGTGCCCATATGGAATTCGCATTCACCGTGGAGGGGCTATCTATTCAAGACTAAAAGTTTCCGGCTGCTCACCTTTCACCTTAGACGATACCTGCCTTGACTTAGGACTCTCATTAACGACGACGGGGATCGACCGGCGTAGACCCGCCTGGTACCATGGGGGACACACCGCAAGGCCCCTCGCCGATACAATCCGGGGCGATTCCCCCAGGTGGTCTCACCTGCGTCCGATTCTCTTCTAGTTGAATTTTGTTACAGGGACAAGGCCGGTCCTGGAAACAACGCATTGCTCCGCACTTCGGATCATTAGTACTGATCCGTTGCAAGTCTCCAGCTTGCACAGCGCAAGACAAGACTGTGGAAATTGGCGAAGTAGTCTGTTCTGGATCAACAAGCATGATATTGCTGTTACCGGAAAGCCCTCCATGTGTTGGGGCGTGAGCACCGGAAAATGTATGCGTAGTTCCGCCCGAGTCTCCGCTGGTGCATTGATAGAGTGCCTGAACGCGTCTCGCCGCATTTGACCGGTTTCCACAGCCACTAGTCCCTCCGAGTCCATCATCCACTGTACGTCCTTGCGATGGCGCGGATGTTGCCGCAGAAGCCTTCGCTGCTGCCTCTGCTTTTTTCTTGGCTTCTTCTTTTTGTTTCCTGGCTTCCTCCGCTTTTTTGGCAGCCTCTTCGGCTTTTTTGCGTGCTTCTTCGGCCTTCTTTGCTGCTTCTTCCGAAAGCGTCTTAGCCGCTTCTGCTTCTCGTGCCCTGGCTTCTGCCTCCGCTTTGGCCTCCAACTCAGCTTTCAAGGCCTCTGTCAATTTCTTGGTTGCGTCGAGCGACTGCTCGTCGAGAATGGCCTGCTGCTGGCTCCTCTCGGCACTCAACGCGTCCATGTATTGCATCGTCCGATCTAGTTCGTCGGTTAGGACCTCCGGTAGCTCCTGATCCAGAATTGCATACTTTCGGATTGCGTCAAAAAGCGCCCCTATCCGCTCCTTTTCCTCTTTCGTAAGATACAACCCTGAAGTAACTCCTGAACCTTCCCCTTCGCTTCGAGCGCATTGCTTGTCATGAATTGGCACATCTGATGAGGGTAATCCTGCCAAGACCTGCTGCGGGGTTAAGGTTGCACCAGCTAGGGCTCGTTGCATGCAATTAAGTTGGCCACGTACGCCGACATTAGAAGCCGCTTCAAGGATACACCTCGCGCCATTTCCCGTGGCCCCTCCTGTAGCGCTTCCACCACCGACCGCTGTCCCGCCAGCACCTTGCTGTCCACCCTGTGGGCACTCTAAGCCATTCCCAGTCCTCTCAGAACGTTCGACCATTTCCAGGAGCGAACAACTCCCATCTCCCACACGATGTGTTTCGGACAATAGGCTCAGCATGTTATGCGTTACTCTCTGGTCATTCTTTTGGACCAGCTGGCCACGTAGAAGATCATATAGCCATACTGCCTGGCTGTCTGCCGCGGACCTACCTAGGACACGCCGGAGTTCCACCACATTTGAAGCAAGACCCAATTGCCAAAAAGTCGTCTTCGTGTACTGCAATTGGTCATATGCCAAAAATCCAACGTTAAGTAGTCCTGGGAGTATAAACCGTGCCTTGTCGGCAGGCAGGGTCAGTGCCCTGTCCACGAATAACGTGAGAACAAGATCTAACTCGCGCATTCCGTTCCGTGTAAGACACATTGATTTGTCTTGGAACGTTCCCAAAATCCGCGCAGCATCTCCATGTTTGTTCAATGAGATTGCTTCTATTGCGTCATGTACAAGGCGATCAAGCTGTAAAGCACCTTGGCACACTGGCACTTCTTTCACGGAAGACGCTACTTCAAGTCGCCGTGCAATCCCCATGCGCCCCCAAAGATCTGCCCATACCTGTTGCCACGCCTTTGTAGGACGAGAACTTATTGGTTCTTGCAATATCAGGCGCTCAGGGAGCCTATGTTCCGCTAACTGTGCGACTTGTTGATTAACATCCGCACTCTCCGCGTAGACCCATGTTTGACAAAGAAGCGTTAGCCCAATGAACAACGCTGCATATATCTTAATCCAAGGTTTGAACGTGGTATGACTCCGGAAACTTTCTCTGCTTCCCATAATTTGCACCATCTCTTGACTGAATTGTTTCATATCTGCCTTATGTCCATGTACCTGCACTTAGAGTGTTCATACTTACTTATACGGACGGACGCTACACATGTCCTATCCGATTATCAACAGGCTTTTGTACGCGCATTTTATGAATCGCGGGTGCTCCAGCTAAATTAGATTATCAACGGGTCTTGCTATCCAGCGCGTTGCGCGGATCGTCTCGCACGATTCTCCAGCCTTAACCTTCTTCCCCAGTCATTTCCTTAGTCAACCTGCGCACTCAAACTCGCGTCCATCACGTCCACTTGACGGTGACTCAACATGCCATGTGTCCAATTGTCAGCATCACGCGTACTATGCATCATCTCTGCCCCGGGCTGTCTCCGAGTTGCCCACCTTAGACACCCACACTCCTAGGAATCAGGGCCATGATTCATTGGCACATACGATTGTAGAATGATGATTTTTCCCCTGACTGTCCGATCCGCCGGTGACCAACTATGGTCATTGCTGAGCTAGCTGCCGACCCCGCTCAACCAATGTGGAATAGGCAGCGGCCCACCATTGCTACCATTCCCGACAAGAGCTGCACGCCGGTATTCACACGAAGCATGTGGCCGAAAATTTGACTCAGGACGGTCCCACACGGAGGGGGATTGGACAACCACTCGTTACAGAATGAGTCACATCTGAGAAGTTTGCTGAAGATATCTTACACGCAGTATCGGTTACGTACTCTGAGTATCTAAATCGATACGGCTCGTATCAAATTGGATAAACGCTATCAGCCTACGAACCTATAAATACCATGCGATCGCGCCTGGGCTACCACGCTTTCGCTCTTGAAAATAGCCTCAAAGCGAGCGCACATTTTTCTCGATCGTAGCTGGAAAACGAAATTCCTACGTAAAGTGCTTATTAATTTGAACTTCTCAGGGACGATAAATCACATTTCTTTTGCTTGGTGCGGCGCACTGATCATGATCGGACCTTAACCATGCCTTGGATAGATGGCCAGTCTCTTTCATCTATATTACCTCTGCATCACGATAGGGAAGCGGGTACAACCCTTGCTTCTCCCTACACAAGTCCAGTTACCTTCTACGCTAAAGGAGGGCCCATGCCCAAAAGAAAAGCTACCCAGACAAGCGCGCATAAGTTAATCGTCAGTGATGCGGCATCGCCAAATGTCGCGATTCCACTCAAGGCCGGCATGCGATTTGAGATCGTGTCGGTGACGACTGTTGACGATAAGTTACTTCCAACAAAAGTTGGTGCGCGACTATGCGGGGGATCAGGCACTTGCCTTGCCATTGTCGACATCGCAGCAGAACGTATCAATCCCAACCCCACAAAAAGGGGCTGACTAATGTCCGCAGCTACAGTTGAGTGGCATCCTTCACGATATAATTTTTGCCTGCCGGAGGAAGGCGGAGCCATTCTCTTTAACACCCGAACAGCGGCATGCATGCGACTGCACGGCCCTGATGCGGGAAATGTGGCCAGAGCACTCACCTCAACTCAGGCCTCTATCCCTCAAAACGTGTTCGACGATCATGTCGTCAAAACCCTTGAACATGCAGGGTTCCTAATTCCCTCTGATTTTGACGAATTAGAGGTGATTCGCCAGAGATTCCAACGTGCTCGAAACGACACGCCGATGGTGCTGACTCTGACCACCACCATGGACTGCAATCTCGGCTGTTATTACTGTTACGAACAGCGGTCATCGCAGCATCTCTCGTACGCCGACCTGCCGGCGATTCTTGACCTGGTTAAGAGGAAACTGCAGGCCAGCAGGAAAAATACCTTTCATGTCGACTGGTACGGTGGCGAACCGATGCTCAACGTTGGGTTCATGGAACAGGCTTCACAGGCCCTCCAGGAGCTTAGCGACAGTCTTAATGTTAGATATACGGCTTCGATCATCTCCAACGGGACGTCTTGGCCAAGTGACATTGCGGCTTTTGTACAGAGGCACCGTATCACCGAAGTTCAGATCAGCTTTGATGGTTTGGAAGACAACCACACGCGTCGTCGACATCTGCGTCATGGGTATAGAGCGATCGCGGAGACCTCTACATTTCAGCAAGCGGTCGAGACAGTCGATGTCCTCTTGGATCATGTCCGTGTTGACATCCGACTGAACATTGATCGTGGCAATCTTAAAGATGTACGCCCATTCATTCAGTGGGCACGTGCGCGCGGTTGGTTCTCTCGAACGTATCCCGCTGTCATTCAACCTGCACGACTGGCCGCATACTCTGCCTCGTCCGAATTCATGCGCCAGACAGAACTTTCGGTGCATGAGTTTAACGAGATTCAAGCATCGATTCGGAAAGAGGTCTCGGGGTTTGCCACATTGGAAGAAGCTGAAACGCCTGATGGGTTCCCATACCCTCGGACATCAGTGTGCGCTGCGCTTGCAAACGATTCAGTGGTGATCGGCGCGGACGGCTTGCAGTATCGATGTGGGTTGCAAGTTGGTGAGACCCACCGCGCAGTCGATTATCTTGAGACCAAACCGCGCAAAACTTTACCAATGTATCACGATTCCTCAGCGACGGTGCGAGCAGACAGTGAATGGTGGAACGCGTTCGACCCCACGAACCTTCCCAATTGTAAACGCTGTTCGTTCTTGCCCATTTGCTGGGGAGGCTGTCCGAAGCGACACTTGGAGAAGGATCAGCATGCATTAGCAGAGCAAGGGAACTACTGGCGGACGAATTTGGCCAGAATGATTGCGACGATGGTAGATAGCACGGTTACTGAGCCATTCAGCTACACGGAGCAGGATCAGTTTCGTCCATAACATTTTTATGGAATCTAATTGGTCTGAGCTATTATCGTACACCAGTGATCTACAGCAAGGTATTCGCCCAAGCCTGTCACCTCATCGAGCAAAAGCTATTCGATGCCCGGCTGATCCCTCGCCAATGGTCACGCATTTGCCTGCGTGCTAGCGCGGAAGCTCACCGCATACAGTCGTCTGCAGACCTCGCCCTATTAGTGAACAGTATGTTGGAGCATTTACATTGCTCTCACGCGCGGCTATTTACCAAGAATGACATCGAATACTTCCAACTACTCGAGAGTTTCGGCAGCGCGATGTCTCCAAAAGGCACCAACTCCTTCTTAAAGGCTGCTGGAAGGGGCTTTAGGGGCCTCGGCGGGGCTACAGAACTCCATGGGAAACGCCATTTCATTAGATGGGTACTCGATGGGAGCCCAGCTCAACGTGCTGGTCTTTTAATTGGAGACGAGATCGTGGGCGTGGAAGGCGTTGAGGAAGGCGGAATGAGATGCCTGGCATCCACAAGAATGGCACCCGTAACCCTTCAAATCAGGCGCTCTCCACGAAAGTCATTGTTGGTGATATCCCTCACCCCAATGCAGAAGTTAGCCACCGATTGGCTATATTCTGCCTCTTTGGCCAGCGTCAAAATTATTCATCGCGCCGGAGTACGCATAGGATACCTTCACCTTTGGTCGACCTCTGGAGATGCCTACGAGAAGCTACTTCGCGAACAGATTACCTCTGGATTGCTTCGTGATGCCGACACACTGCTCCTTGACCTTAGAGGATTAGTCGGCGGGGCCTGTCCCTCGTTCCTGAGTATATTTTGCCCAAACATCCCTACCTTAGAATACATCTATCGCAACGGGTCACGAGAGCTCTTAGATGGCCAATGGCGGAAGCCTGTGGCCTTCCTCGTCAATGAGTACACCCGGAGCGGAAATGAAGTACTTGCTCAGGGAATAAGGAAGTATCGGTTAGGTGAGCTCGTCGGAGCACCAACTGCCGGGGCGGTGTTGGCAGGCAGACCCTACCTGCTTGCTGATCGGAGCCTCCTTTATTTGCCAATCGCCGATGTCCTTGTGGATGGAAGGCGTGCGGAGGGCGTCCGGATTCAGCCAACGATCAAAGCGGAATGCCTGCTGCCGTATGCACAGGGGCACGATGAACAATTAGAGCAAGGTGTGAAGGTCCTAGTTTCGAAGAACATAACCACCTCTCAGATCGTCACATCCTAGAATTCAAAGCGGCTGCTTTGACACAGATAACCTCGCTTTGTCCTTAGCTTGTTGTATGTAGGTGCCCACCGCCCATCAGAGTCGCCCCCTTATAAATGCCATGCAAATGGATCCACTCCGAAGTTGAGATTGTCGCTAACAAGCTCGCTCGTACCGCGTCGCGCGTCCCTCCCTCTAGCCACTCAATTGTGTGAAAACCGCTCTACAACCTCGGCACATCAATTACGCAAGTGTGGTTTGAGCAAAATGGCAAAGAGAAGCAAGGCTTTTTCTGCACGCTCCCGCCACACTGTGCGTATCTAAAACGATACGACCGACACATCTTAGTATCCAAATAGATACCGATACGCACTTTAGCGTAGATGACGGACAGTCAGTAGTACGCGTTAATAATTCGGTGGATACGTATATCCTTTAATTACCGTGCGCATAACCTTCATAATGGTGCGGAAATTGCCTCTTTGCCTTCCAAGCCAAGCTGCAGAACCGTGCGCCTCCCCAAAGGAGCCTGTCTTCCGTGCCATTTGAACTCTCCTTGGTAGATCTTGTTTCTCCCTACGTTCTCCAAGGTGACACATTCGGAAAGTGGCATGCCGTACTCTCAGTCTTTCGGGTTTCCGAACACGAGATCGCCCACGATGAGAACGGCATCACCATCCGAGGTACGGTCGCTTTCGAAGGTAACCTGTCGGTCGACCCAAGCAGCATGGCGTTGACCTGGGCCAACGCGGAGAATCATCCGGAGAAAGACGCCTCTCGCCGCGATCCCTGGATTGACGTGCGCGATGCCAAACTCGACTTTCAGCTGGTCGTCCCACGCGTCGCCTCACAGAAGGTGTCGACTGCGGTTGCTGCCATCGGCGGCAATGGGGCTTTCACAAATTCGGCACAGGTGCTCACGGCCTATGACACCAACCCCAACGACGCGCCGCCGTCTGACTATCCCACCACCGGATTCATTCTCGACCTGCTTCTCACCAGCGTAGTGCTACGCCCTCCGTTTTTGCGCGGTGCCAGACGCGAAGCAAACGGGCAACTGGTACTTGATCCCCAGAATGAACAGGTCAAATTCACGCTTCCGCGCCTGAAATTCCAACTGGCGCAGGGCCAGGCGAACACAGATCCGCTTACCGCCACCCTGCTCTCCGCTGGTGCGAGCGGCCTCGACGATCCTGGCGACATCGCCGTTGCCGAGTTGATCAAGATGGACCCGCCCTACGCCTTCATCGGCCCATCACAGGTGGTGGGCTTCGGATTCCGCTCCGGCACGCTCGATCTGTCCGATCAATCCACGCCGCCTGACGTGCTCGCGCAGTTCGGGTTTGACGAATCCTGGACGGGGCTCTACCTGCCTGAAATTCGCCTGTTCGTTGCACCGAATGGCGCGCGCGATTTTGCCGTGGAGGCGGGTGTCGAGAACCTGCTGATTGGCATCGGCACCTCCTCCGGCGTCACTGGCGACTTTTCGTTGCAAGTGCTCGACCAGGGAGCAGGCCCGCTCAAACTCAGCGCGCGATTCTATGACGGCGACCAGCGCGGTTACGGCCTCGTCAGGACTTCCAACACCTCGGGGACCGTACAGCTACCGACGCAGTCGCGCATAGTGGTGGACGTGGAGGGTGGACGTGCGCCGGTCACCGTCACCATCGCGGTGGATGGAGGTTCCGCGCAAAACGTCCGCGAAATCGATATCGACCTTTCCACCACCCCCACCCGAACGATTGTAATCAACGCCAGCGACACAAGTTCGCCGGTACGATCGGCCACTTTCACCATCCAAGCCGGCCTCAAGCGTCCACAGGGTGAAGTGCCCGGAACCTCATCGCTCGGACCGACGCCGACGGCGCGGATCACAACGCAGTCCACAGTCCAGGGTACGGCCACCGTGCAGCAACCACGCCTCCAGATCATATCGGAGACCGCTTCCACGGCAACGGTGGGATTGGACGTTTCGTCCGTGCGCGCCCCGCTGACACAATGGACTGTGGATGGATCGGCGCGTGGTATGAGTGCAACCCTGGTCATTGACTTGTCGGCCGGCGGACCAGATGTGAACGTGGTTGCGACCCTGCCGGGGGAATCAGGTGTCACGGATTTCACGGGCTATTTCCGATTCGATCACCCGCCCTATAGCGAGAACAATCGCGTGCAGACCGACGAGGATACACGCGCCTTCGCGCTCGATCCGAACAACAGCCGTACCACAGAGGCCAACGACGAAGGGACTACGTCCAACTGGCTCGGCGGCAGCGACATCCGGACTGCACTACTGCCGGTGCTACAGAGCCTCGGCCCCAACACAGCCGTCTCGATCGAGGGATTCGCCAGCTACGAAGGCCCCCCACCTCCAACCGTGGACGAAACCAAGCGAGCCTATAACGCGGATCTGGCAAGACGCCGCGCACTCGGATTTCGTGCAGTCATCGAAGACCTCATCGGCAACCCAGCGAACAATCTGCAGGGCAAACACCTTACTGTCACCCATGCGGCCAACATGACGAACTGGACTAACCAGGGCTTCCCCGCAGTTGAGACCAGGCGCAGCTGGTGGAAGGCAGTGGCTAGGTGGTCGGCCGCGACCATCAGTGGGACCACAACCTCGGGAACCCTGCACCGCGATCCGCGTACCAGTTCGAACAAACCACCAAAGGTCCAGGACCCACCGAATCAACAGTCTGCACCGCCGCCGCGCTGGTTCAAGCAGATGGGCGCGAAGGTGCGCATTGTGCGCAATCAGTTCGTCGCCTGTGAGATCACAGCAAAGATCGATATTCAGACCGCAGCAGAGGATCGCCTCCAGGCGGGGATGCCGTCAGGACGGTCCGGAACGCTGGGTTCGGGACAGGCATTGGGAGCAAATCCCGCCGACGGCATCATCGATTTGAGGCTTGTGATCCAGATCGATGATGCCACCGATACGGTCACGGTGATCGGCTACTACGGCGCAGATCCAGCCGATGTCGACGGACTCTATCTGTGGGGCATCAGGCCAGGACAGGCTGCCACAACGAACCCCGGATTCGGCCTAAATTTCTTCGGCACTACTATCGTGTTCATGCCACTCATCTCGGCGGGGGTGGGCGCTGTGTCCAACGATGGAGCGCTCGCCGAATTAGGAATGACGGCGGCGATGCTTGCCATCCCCGCGACGATCGCAGGCCTAGCCGAAGCTGGTGGCAGCCCGGTGAAGGTGCTCTGCGAACGCATCATCTGGTACGGCGGCGAAGTGCAGTTCCGCAAACGCCCATCCGGCGCCGAAGCGGTGATCTTGTTCGACATGGAGGCTGCGCTCAGCATGGATGTCTCCATCGGCGGCAAAACGTTGCTGAAAATCGATCGCAACGCGCCGCTGGCAGTCCGCTATAAGGCTGTCGGCATCCGAATCGGCGACGACCCTGACCAGCCGAAGTTCCAGTTCCGTCCGGTCTTTGACGCCTCGAGGGGCTACACGATCGATGTGTCGCGCCCAGGCGCAATCACCGTCGCCTCTCCGTTGGATCAGATCCTCACCATCCTCGGCGCGCGCATTGCGCGCAACAATCCGTTGATTTTCGAGATCGACCTTGGGTTCGCCGTCGACCTCGGTGTGGTGACTATCGAACGAGCACGCGTGCGCCTCCGGTTCGACCCGCTCGGACCTCCGGAACTGACCGCGTTCGCTGCAGGGATCGATATTCCCGGCGCACTCCGCGGCCGTGGCTATCTGGAGATGAACGAGAGCGAGATCAAGGGCCAGATCGACCTTACCATCGTTCCCGTGCAGGTCCGCATTGCGGCCGGCGTGGGTGTGGCTAACATCAACGAGAACGGCCGCAAGGCCACAGGTGTGATCGTTTCTCTGGAAGTTGAGTTCCCGGTGGCAATTCCGCTGGGAAACTCGGGCTTGGGCATCTATGGCTTCCTTGGTCTGTTCGCGATGCACTACTCGCGCAAGGAGCCGCCGCCGTCCGCAATGGCGCCCGCCCTTGCTTGGCTCAAGGACATCGCTCAAGGAAACCCAACCGACATCGCGGCTTGGAGTCCAAAGATCGACACCTGGGCATTCGGCGTCGGCGCCGTGCTTGGCACCATGGGGTCGAGTGTCATCTTCAATCTCAAAGGCGTCGTCCTGCTGGAACTGCCTGGGCCGCGGTTGCTCTTGATGATGCGCGCAAACCTGCTTGCGGTCCTGCCGAAACTCAAAGGCACGGCAGAAGGCACGTTCCTCGCGGTGATCGATCTCGACATGGGGCGGGGGACGCTGACCATCGGCCTCTCGGTTGAATTCGGCATCCAACCGCTGCTTGAGATTCACATCCCAGTTGAAGCGTTCTTCAATTTCCACGATTCGAAAGACTGGCACCTCTATCTCGGCCGCTTCATCGAACAGATTCATGCCAAGATCCTCGAAGTGTTCGACGGCTCAGGCTACCTGATGCTTTCGGGAAAGGGTTTCACGGCCGGAGACCTGGCGGACGGACTGCCGGTGCCAGTCAATGGATTCGCGATCTCCACCGGCCTGCATGTGTCGTTTGTCTGGGGCAGTAAGAGCGTCGGGCTCTATGCGGAAGTGGCCGCCGGCGTCGACGCCGTGCTCGGGTTCGATCCGTTCCGACTCACCGGCGTCCTGTACCTCCGCGGTACCTTACACGTCTTCATCATTGATCTCAGCGCCTGGGCTAAGCTCACAGTCGATATCGGCGAAAAGCCGGATGGGTCCAAGGTAGCAAGCATTTCTGGACAAATCTGCGGCAGAGTCAAATTCCTCTTTTTCTCCATCGAGGGGTGCGTTGATTTCGCACTTGGCCAGGCTTCGATACCGCCGGTGGCGCCACCCGAGTTGTTTCAGTCCTTGCGCCTGGTAAGTCGTTCCCCTGCCCTCGCGGTAGGTACCGGTGTCGATAAGGCCATCGACGGCGGCATCGCCGAGGGCATCAAGGGCGACGTCGCTCCGGCACCTCCTCCCAATCCGCCGCCAGCCGCGCCGCTCGGGCAGCCACAGCCCGATGTCGCGATGAATCAGCGGCGCGTTCCGATTGATGCCATCCCGCTGGCCATGCTAGCAATGCCGCCGGTAACCGGAAGCACCCAGTACCTCTTCCGTGGTACAGCCGTGAATCAGGCGCCTGGACCAGGCACACCCGGCGCTCCGCCAGACGGTTGGATTCAGAAAGGCGACGACGTGTTTCAATACACGTTGACCAGCGTGGAATTGATCGGCGATTTGCTGGACGGTTCGACGCCGGCGGTCTGGTGGCCGCAGAAAGCAGGCGACACACCGACGCAAGCTCAGCTCGGCCTGCTGAGCTGGGTACCGGATCCGACTCCGAAAGCAATCGAGCGCAGTCATTTCCTGGAGGAAACTGTCAAGGAGACTTGGGGCACGGTGTGCTTCCCCGCCGCGGCGCCCACTTCAGTACTGTTCACCTTTCTGCATGAGCCGTTCGGTCCATCAACCTACGGATGGGTACTCGACGGCAAACCGTGGCCAGATCCTCCGGATACGATTCGTTCTGTTCCGCCGACACTCACACTCAAGGTCTCCGAGCGTTGGCGAACGGCAAGTGATGAAGTGGATGAACTAGCCGGTGTGATTCCCGCCGTGGTAGAAGGGGCACCGGTGGTGTGTCAGCACAAACCGAACCAACCCGACACCCCGATTCACGCCATCCCTGGTGCCGTCCCCATCCCGGTGCCCACCCGGGCGCTCCGTTTCGATCCGATCGCCGCAGCCCGTGGAGTCAAAACTCCCGACGCCTTCACCCCCCAAGAATTGACGCTTGTGGATCTGGCGCGCCGAGCCAATGCGGGCCTCGAAGTCTCGCGTTCGATGATGACCAAGTTGGTGGTCACACCGACCACGGCAGCTGCCACTGCAGACCGCCCTTGCACCAGCCGCGTACTAGCCGCGCCAGTGCTCGACTCGAAGAATGCACAGCCGTTCGGACCACCCTCGCGGCTCATCCAGCTCCAGAAGGAGCGGAGCAGACGCGGGTTCAAGCCCGGACCCTTCGATGATGCAGTGGTGTTCTACACCGGACCCGTCGAGACCGCGACGTTCTATCTCTTCGTGCCGCGCGACCTCCTCGCGCAGAAGATCGTGGTGGTGGCGGCCACGGACGGGCAAGACACGGTCTTCCAGCAGCTGGTACTTGACCCGTCCATGATGAGTCCGCCCAATACGCTGCCTCCCCGGTGGATCGATGCGTCCGGGCCGTGGTTCGACGAAGCGGCTCACCTAGCGCAACATCAGAACGTCCTGCGGCCACGCGGCTTCGTCGGCGTGATCGTCACCATCAAGGGGCACCAGAGGGCCGACCGCATACAAATCGGGCTGACCCAGCACGATGCAGACTGGCACCACAAAACAGTTGAACGGCCATTCTACGTAGCGGGCATCGAGGTATTGACGGTGGCCGAGTTTGTCCGGTTCGATTACGACACCAAGGAACAGAAGAAGAAACGAGGCGTGCTTGAAGCGGCACTGAGCGACAGCAGTTCCGGCCAGGCGCTGCTCAAACCCAATACGGCCTATGGGGTCAAGGTCACCTACGACGCCAAACGAGGCAAACGTCCGCCCGGGCAAGCCGTGAGTGACGAAGTGTCGGCTCTCAACCAGCATCAGACGTTCTGGTTCTATACGGACGACCAGCCGCCAAGGCGGCTCGACCCCTGGCTGATGTGCAGTACGCCCGAAGACGGGGAGCACCACTACTTCGGCAGGCTGCCTGTGCACATCGTGTTCAACAGCCCCGATGTGGGGCGCATCTACGACGCATACGGAAGGCGACTGCAGATCCGGCTGCGCGCTGCTTCTTTCCGGCCGTTGCCGAGTATCCCGACAGCGCCACACCCGCTCCCGTTGACACCGGATTTCCTAAAACCGGTGAAGGCGGCACTACTCTCGCCATGGGAAGGAGTGGTACAGGACCAGCTCATCGCCTCCTGCGTTCCAATCAGCGTCGAACGCGCTCGGCACTCCATGGTGACGATGCCGATTCCTCTTGAGCCCTTCACCGATTACGTGCTCGATATCGAGATGGCAGACAAGAACGCACCTAACGACGCACCAGGTCTTGTGGTGTGGCGCACCGGATTCTCTACCGGACGCTTCGCGACGGCGCCCGCCTTTGCCGAATCATTCCAGCTCAACCGCCTGCTGCACCGCTTTTCCAAACCGGGTCAACTGCAGGCGATTGGCACGCAGCCCTGGGCCGCCAATCCGCAGGGTAATCAGCTTGATCAGGCCATGATGGCAGCTGGTCTGGAACCCATGGGTGTACCCGAAGCACCTCGGATCATGGTCTTCTGGGAAACGGCGGCGTCTGACCCACAGCCTGCCGCCGTCCTCGTCGATTCATCGGAACCCATGTGGCGCAGCCGCAGGATCCCCAAAGAGGCGATGGATCCGAATCCGCCTAACGCGAAACGTTACGAGATGACGACCACGGAATGGTTACGGCTGGAGGAAGAAGCAGGCGGCGATGCGATCGTGGATAAGGTGATCCAAGCGCCTGGTGGACAACGTGCGCTCGTCACCTTAAAGCCGAACTCGCGCGGCAAGACCTTGCGGCTTGCCCTGCGGCTGGTCGCACAGAAGGAACCCTATCTCGACGGTCCGACCGCTGCCGATCAATTCTTCACTGTGATCAACGCCAAACTCAATCGCGCGCCATGGGAGGAAGAGGACTGATGGCGTTCATTGTCGACATAACCAAGTTCCAGGCCGAAGGAGCGTTGTTGAATTGGCCGGTGGTCTCGCGGCGGCTCGGAATGTTGGACGCCACAACGGGGGGGATTCAGCTGCCATCGGTGCTGCAGCTGCGCTGGACCTTGAATAACGAATTGGGCCTCCCAACAGAACCCTTCATCGTCTGGCGGCGGAACAAGAAACTGCGCGGGCCGAAAACCATCGCCGCGGAGGTGACCCCGATCGGGCTCCTCGGCAATTCGCAACTGGTGGATTTCAAGGCCTCCTACAGCACCGTGGAATTGAACGTCTCCGGAAGTGGAGGAGTCGTCTACGCGTTTGTGGGCAGTCCGTGGCTCAACAGCATCGTAGCAATCGCTTCAATCTCTGTGGGAAACAACATCGTAGTGACATTAGCGGCACCTTCTATCGAAGGGCTTATCGTCTCCAGCGGGGTGGTGGTCAACAACATCGCGGGAGTCCGTTCCGACGATCTTACGGTGGCCGACGGCTGGCAGAAGGTAGAGTTTGTCGGCTTGCCGGTCAAGGAAGACGATTGGGCTGGGCAGGGAGTCGGACGGCACGGCGTGGACCAAGGCATATTCGGAGCGTTCACTGATGCGATCTCTGCGGCAAAACAGCGACTAGAGCGGGGCGCCCCTCCCATCGGCTGGGCTCCGGCCATCGAATCCGGAGTCGCGGCTCCGCCATGGAGCGCGCCCGTTCCGAACCAGTTGCTCAAGGATCTGAATGCGATGC
>WBZP01000444.1_pt1 | contig 31922 bp, 26 predicted proteins | sample 5204301 | NCBI WGS metagenome assembly WBZP01 (sample SAMN12412401, study PRJNA552823) | activated sludge metagenome | isolation source: activated sludge from nitrification reactor of wastewater treatment plant... | place: USA: Pennsylvania | collected 2017 | reverse complement strand
CTGACGTTCGCGGATGACCCAGAACACGTCATCTGGTATCAGGACGCCGTAGTCGAGCTGGTTGACCTTCGTCATGTCGAACCAGGCGTATTTGCGGCCCAAGTGCTCGCTGACGCAGTCGTAGCGGAGATTGACAACTTCACCGATCCGGCGCCCCACTCGGATCTGAATGAACCAGATATCCTCAATGCCAAGGTCGTTAGGGTCCCTGGCGGCGAGCAGCTGCATGTTCGTCGGGGAGATAAGGTGTTCGAACACGTCATCGCTCAACGGCCTGGGCCGTTTTGAGTGCCGCATCTTCCCTTCCGGGAAGGCGAGCATGAAGTCCCTACGCAGTCCGACAGCCTCCGCGACACCGCTATCCAGCGCGTAGCGCATGAGCCGCCTGAGCCCGTTGAACGTCAATGACTTGCTGAGTTCCGTCGCAGTGCTCGGCTGACCATCTACCAAGTAGAGGCCGAGTTGCGGCTCGCTGTTCTGTGCACGTCGAGTCAAATCAGCCACGAAGGCTCGGCCGACATCCTCGGTGAGCTGCGTGGCGTCCGCCCCACCATCTGGGACCGACCACTCCAAGTACGCACTGAGTGTCACCGAGCAGCGCCTGAGCTGCTCTAGCGACGATTGGGTTCGGGGGCGATCCGGGGAGTCGAAGATCGCCGCAATGAGATCCCAAGTGAGAGTGCGCAACCAATCCTGGGTTATTGACCTGAGGTCGAACGGTGACCGGCGGTCCTTGAGGCGGAAGCCCCAATGCAACGCATCGATGTAGCCCAACTCACGGCTCTCCGCGCGGGTGACATGCACCGACGAGCAGTGGCCCTGCATGACCGCGATCATCAAATCGCAGACTTGGCCGTACTTCGGCCAGTGCTTCAGATTCTTCTTCCTGCCTGTTCCCGGTGCACGCCTCGTGGTGTCGATTTCCATGATCGACGCGACACCTTTCTCTTCGAGACCTTCGATCAGCGCCCGCAACCACTTCGGGTTCCACTTCGTTGGTCGTGGTGATGTCGCGTTGGCGAAGATCGCGTACCGGATCTCGGCTGCGGCCAGTGGCGGCAGCCCAGCCAAGGACACGATGCCGGTGCGCGATGTGTCGAAATGGGCAGGCAGATTGCGCGGTCGGGCTTGTTGCCTCCATTCCGGTTCCGGTATCCCGTTTTTCTCTGCGTCAAGCCGCTCGTTCTGGTGGCTCAAGCAGTAGGCCTTGCCCGCTGTGGACAGTTCGCAGCCCGGGATATCGCACAGGTAGCCATAGTCGGGATCACGGCCGTGAAACTTAATGGGTTCTGCACGCAGGTACTCGTGGAAACTAGTTCCTGCGATAAGTTCTTGGAACCGCTGCAGGGGCGAGAGTTTCATGAATGCATCGACGGTCGAGAGCCGCACCAGCCGCGCGGTTGCCGGGGCAACCAATGCTGCGTCGTCTACCGCAAGGCTGCTGGTATCACTCACGCTTCATTCCTGCTCCATACACGTTCCAACGAGGCGCTGACGACCTCGCTGGCTGCGAGGTGAAGATATGTTTCCTCAACGGTCTTCGCGCTTGCCCACCCACCAGCCTTCGCGGTAAGCGCGGGCATCCCGCTAACTTCAGTCAAAGCTGTTGCCCACGTGTGGCGAAACGCGTGTGGCCGCACCTTCCCGGCACCGGCTCGCTTTCCAGCTCGCGCGAGCATCTGGCGCACGGCGTGAGTTGAGAGCGGCACGCCGACGTCGTTCTGAAGTTGGACCAGAACGAGATTGGTTGTCGCTAGCCCGCGCACGTCAAAGTATTCGTCGGTGAGGTACTCCAAGTACGTCTCGATCATCGCCGGGCTTGCGTAGCGGACACTCCCGCCGCGGACAACGGCGTTTTCCAGCCGGGCGGGCTGGCCACGTTTGGCCCTCGCACGATTGGGGTTTGAACGTTTGACGACGTGGAAATGGGCGAGCTTCTCTTCGCCGCATTCATGGTTTGGCCGCAAGTGCAGATCGACATGGTGCAGGCCGCACAACTCGCCAACTCGTATGCCGGAGTCCTTCAGCCACGTCACGATCATGCGATCACGGGCGGTGTTGACCGAGTCGATCAGCGCACCAGCCACCCCGTCGGGCAAGAGTCGCGGATGGCGCCGCGGTGGCGCCGCTGGGGCAAGCGGATTCGCGGGCACCTGCAGACCGGAGACGTGGGCGAGGAACTGCTTGTCTTTCAGTGCGCGGGTTGGCAGCCGGGTTTCAGTGAGTTGCTTGTTCAACTCGTTGTTGATGCGCTCCCGCGCCGTGACGTCGAGGTAGTAGCCCTTCAACACTGCGGCACGGACTTGGAGTGCCGACGCGCTGAGCGGTGCGTCGAGCCATGGAGAACCCAGCGGCCCCGCGTGCTCGGCACCGCACAGCGCCATGTATCGACGGAGGTCCTCGAGACTCACCGCATCCTCAGACGCATTGCCGGCCTTGAGCCACCGCAAGTGATCAACCAGGTGGTAGGCGTATGTGCGCTGGGTGCCTTCGGAAAAGGTCCTCAGCCAGCGGTCGCTGCGGGAATGGATCTTGGCGGTGCCGGCGTCGAATATCGAAAAGCTCTGCGAATTGTCCTTGTGGTTGGCGGCCTGAACGAAATACTCCAGCGTTCCCGAGTGCACCCGTCCCCCTCAACACGGCCAGATCCAGTCACCCTCATCGGGTGTCGTGAACAGTACCGTCGAGGTGTGTGACACAGCCGCATTTCACCGTGTTGACGTACGTGTCGTACAGGGTGAATGCGAGAGGAAAAATCGACGATCACCAGATCGAACGTCTCCGGTGGCAGCGTCGCGCTGTACCCGACGGTCACCGGGACGTCCGGAACGTAGTCGTCGATCTCGGGATCGTCGACCTCGCTCACCTCACCGTTCTTGATGAACGTGAACACCCGTTGGATGGTGGAAACCACGACGTTCGTAGAACCGAGCAGACCGGCACGGGAAAGCTTGGCGACGTTGTAGAGCTCGGTGAAACGGCGGCCGTCATCGGGGGTGCGGTAGTTCTGGAATTCCCCCAACGTCTGGTCGGCGAGGTTGTTGCGATCCACCAGGAACAGGATCCGATTGAAACCGCCGAACTTCAGCAGCCGGTACGCCTCGGTGACCGCGGTGTAGGTCTTGCCGGCTCCGGTGGCCATCTGCACCAACGAACGGTCGCAGTGCTGGGCCGCCAGACTGGCCTCGATTCCTGTGATCGCCTCGATCTGGGCCGGCCTCAGACCCGCGGCGTCCAGCGTAGGGAGGTTCCGCACTCTGGCCCGCCAGGTCGGCGCATCCGGTGCATCGTCGGCCTCCCGCAATAACCGCGCCAGCGTCTCCGGTCGGGGCACATTGAAGATCAGCCGAGCTCGTGGATCCGGGTCGAAACCGTTGGTGAAGTGCGTCTCGGTACCGGAGGCTTCGAACACGAAGGGCAACCGACCGTCGCGGGTCTTGGCGGCCAGCCGGACGTCGGCGGGCAGGCCTTCGGCATACATCGCCGATTGCCACTCGACTCCGGACAGCGGGGTGCCCATCGGCTTGGCTTCGATAACCCCGACGACGGCCTTGTCGACGTAGAGCAGATAATCCACCCGTCCGTGTCCGGCCTTCATCACCATTTCCCGCACGGCGATGCCTTGGCGGGCGAATAGGTTGAGGTCCCTCTTGTCCTGCACCTGCCAGCCGGCCTGAGAGAGCTGCTGGTCGATCAGAACGCGGGCGCGCGCCTCCGCGGCCAGCCGATCGTCTCCCCCGTTGCTCATCGTGTGGTGAGGATATCGGCTTGAACGGCCATCGAGGCTGCGGTACGGCGGAATTTGAATGCGGACATTCGCTATGGGCAGACTCGGCGCAACACCGTCGCCGCCAAAGTGCGGAGATCGGGAGCACAGCGCGGCTTCGCGTCACAACTTCATCTGGTTACGCCCCGGCTACGCTCGGACTCCACACAAGACTCGGCTGAATCGAGTCGAAAAGCATTGTCCGCAAAGATATTACATTTATCGACCCTCAGGTGGTGGACGGTGGTCGCGGTTGGAAGGGTTGATACCACCACCAGTCGGCGCGTTCACCGGTCGGGCCGGTACACGGCGGCACCGCTGGCCGCGGCTGAGTCGGTGGGCGGGCCAGCGACCCAGGATCCAACGGATCGCCGTCGCTGTCGGTGACCATGAGCCGCTCGGCAGGCCCGGTAATCGTAATGAGTCCTCGATGGTGCAGCCGATGATGGTACGGGCACAGCAGGATCAAATTGGACAGCTCCGTGGGCCCGCCGTCCTCCCAATGCACGATGTGATGAGCATGCAGACCGCGGGTGGCCCCGCAGCCCGGCACCGCACAACAACGATCCCGATGCTCGAGGGCACGGCGTAGCCGCCGGCTGATCGTTCGGGTCGATCGCCCGGCACCGATCGGTCGGCCGTCCCGTTCGAACCACACCTCGCAGGTGGCATCACAGGTCAAGAACTGCCGCTCGGCATCGGAGAGCACCGGACCCAGATGCAACGACGCGGCCCGCGCCGCGACATCCAGATGCACCACCACCGTGGTCTGCTGCGCATGCGGGCGGGCCGCCACATCGGCATCCCAACCGGCCCGTACCAACCGCAGGAACGCATCCGTGGTGTTCGGGAACGGCGCCGCATGCTCACCGGCCGTCAGATCGGGATGATCGCTGCGGTACTCGGCGACCAACGCATCCCGATGCGAACACAACGCCGCATCGAACACCGCCGCCTCCTCGTGCGGCAGCTTGATCCGCCAATAGCAGTACTGCTCATCGGTGGTCTTGGTGATCGACCGCGCCGGCTCCGGCCGCGGCTCCGGTTCGGGGCGCGGTTCCAGGCTGACCGCAGTACGCAACTGGGCCACCGTCGCCACCGACGCCAACGCCGCGTAATGCTCATCCGAACCCTCGGCCGCACGCTGCGCGATCACCCCCACCTGATCCAGCGACAACCGGCCCTCCCGCATCCCCGCCGCACACCGCGGGAACTCCGCCACCCGATGCGCCACCGCCGCGATCGTGCCCGCATTGCCCGGCGACACCCCGGTCTTCCAGGCCACCAACGCCGGAAGCGAGCGGCAACCGGTCGCGCCCCACAACCCGTCACGATCTATCTCGGCGATGATGTCCACCACCCGCCCATCGATCGCATTACGCTGCCCCGTCAACTCCGCCAACTCCTCGAACAGCACGTCAATACGCTTATCGGTGCATGCGGTCGACGTCATACCCGAACACTAGTTCGACGGTACGACAACTTCTGGAAGGGCCACCGCCTACTCCAGTGGGCGCAGCTCCTGCAGCATCGTCGGCACCAACTCGCTGACGGTCGGGTGAATGTGCATGGTGCGCGAGATCGCCGTGTAGGGCAGCTTGGCGGTCATGACGTCCAGGATGGAGTGGATCACCTCATCCCCGCCGACGCCGAGGATGGCCGCGCCGAGGATCGCCTTCGTTTCGGCGTCCACCACCACCTTCATGAAGCCCTGCGTCTCGCCCTTCTCCACGGCGCGGCCGACGCGGGTCATCGGCCGCTTGCCCACCAACGCTTTTCGGCCCGACCGACGGACCTCGTCCTCGGTCATGCCCGCCCGGCCCAGCGGCGGGTCGATGTACAGCGCGTAGGTGGTGATGCGGTCGGACACCCTGCGGGGATCGTCGTCGAACAGGTTGGCCGCCACGATCTCGAAGTCGTTGTAGGACGTGTGCGTGAACGCGCCCTTGCCGTTGCAGTCCCCCATTGCCCAGACGCCCTCGGCGGTGGTGCGCAACTGGTCGTCGACGACGATGTGGCCGCGATGATCGACCTGCACCCCGGCGGCCTCCAGCCCGAGGTCGTCGGTGTTGGCCCGCCGGCCGGTGGCCACCAACAGCTGCGTGCCGACGATCGGCTCGGCGCCGTCGCGGGGCTGTAACGCAAAACCGTTGTCGCGTTTGGTGATCCGCATGGCCGTCGCATCGAGGACCACCGTGATGCCCTCGGCCTCCAGAATGTCCTTGATGGCCGCCGAGACGTCCTCGTCCTCCCGGGAGGTCAGCCGCGGGCCCTTCTCGACCACGGTGACCCGGGCGCCGAATCGACGGTACATCTGGGCGAATTCCAGCGCGATGTAGCTGCCGCCGACGATGACGAGATGTTCTGGGACGGTGTCGAGTTCGAGGATGCCCACGTTGGTCAGGTAGTCGACGTCGGCCAGGCCGGGGATGTCCGGGACGACGGCCCGGCCGCCGACGTTGAGGAAGATGCGGTCGGCCGCCAGCAGCCGGCCGTCGACCGACAGGGTCTTGGGACCGACGAACCGGGCGTGCCCGCGCAGCAGGGTGGCGCCGGGCATGCCGGTGATCCAGTCCTCGACGCCGTGGCGGTCGTCGTGCACGATCTTGTCCTTGCGCGCCCTGACCTTCGCCATGTCGACGGTGACCGGCCCGGTCTGCACCCCGAAGTCGGCGCCGCGGCGGGCCACATGTGCGGCATGCGCGCTGGCGACCAGGGTCTTGGTGGGGATGCAGCCGTAGTTGACACAGGTGCCGCCGACCAGCTTGCGTTCGATGACGGCGACGGTCATCCCCGCGTCGGTCAGCCTGCCGGCCAGCGGTGGGCCGGCCTGACCCGCCCCGACGATGATCGCGTCGAAGCGCTCGCTCATCTACAGCGCGGCGGTCAGTGCGACGACGGCCAGACCACCGACAACGGCGACCACGTCCTCGGTGATGGCGACCGGAAGGTCGATGCCGTGATGGTCGGAGAGCCGGCGGCGCAGTTCGTAGCCGACAATCGTGCCGACGGCGGCGCCGATCAGCGCCGCACCCAGACCGCCCCACCGGTACCCCCAGGCGGTGCCCAGGGCGGCGCCGGCGAATCCGCCGGTGATCAGGCGGGCGATGAACTGCATCGGCACCGTGCGGCTGGGCGTCTTGGGCAGTTGATCGGTGATCAGCTCACCCAGGGCCAGCACGGTGAGGATCGCGACGGTGATCGGGTGGCCCAGCCACTGCACCCAGGTGCCGTCGAGGTTGATCCAGTGCAGCATGGCGGCCCAGGCCACCACGGCAGGAGCGGTCAGGGCCCGCAGGCCGGCGACCGCGCCGATCAGGCCGGCCAGCACCAGAACGAGGAAGTGCGTCACAACCTGGGAGGCTAGCAGCTCAGAAACGGCAGAACCGGATGTCCGACGCGAGAATCGCCTTGGCGCCGATGATGGCCAACTCGTCCATGATGGCGTTGACGTCCCGGCGCGGAACCAGCGCGCGCACGGCGACCCAGTCCGGGTCGGCCAACGGGGCGATGGTCGGTGACTCCAGGCCCGGAGTCACCTCGGTGGCCCGCTCCAGCACGGCCTTGGGGCAGTCGTAGTCGAGCATCAGATACTGCTGGCCGAATACGACCCCCTGAACGCGGGCCGCCAACTGGTCCCGCGCGACGTCGGGCTGGTTGCCGGCCCGCTCGATCAGCACGGCCTCGGAATCGCACAGCGACTCACCGAACGCGGCCAGACCGTGGGCGCGCAACGTCCGGCCGGAGCCGACGACGTCGGCGATCGCGTCGGCCACGCCGAGCTGGATGGAGATCTCCACCGCACCGTCGAGCCGGATGACCGTGGCATCGATTCCCTTGGCCGCCAGGTCTTTTCGGACCAGGTTCGGGTACGCGCTGGCGATCCGTTTGCCGGCCAGGTCGGCGACCGTCCAGTCCCGGCCCGCCGGAGCGGCGTACCGGAACGTCGACGATCCGAACCCCAGCGCGAGCCGCTCGGACACCGGGGCGTCGGACTCGAACGCCAGATCGCGACCGGTGATGCCGAAATCCAGCTGCCCGGAGCCGACGTAGATGGCGATGTCCTTGGGCCGCAGGAAGAAGAATTCGACGTTGTTGACCGGATCGAGGACCGTCAGGTCCTTCGGGTCCGTGCGACGCCGGTAGCCGGCCTCCGCGAGGATCTCGGCGGCCGATTCGCTCAGAGCGCCCTTGTTGGGGACGGCAACACGCAACACGCCCATCACAGCTTCCGGTAGATGTCGTCGAGGGTCAGGCCGCGCGCGACCATCAGCACCTGGGTCCAGTACAGCAATTGGCTGATCTCGCCGGCCAGCGCCTCGTCGGATTCGTGCTCGGCGGCCATCCAGACCTCGCCGGCCTCTTCCAGGATCTTCTTGCCGATGGTGTGAACGCCGGCGTCCAGGGCGGCGACGGTGGCACTGCCCGCCGGCCGTGTACGTGAGCGTTCCCCCAGTTCGGCGAACAGTTCCTCGAAGGTCTTCACGGCACAGGATTGTTTCATACGGGCCGCGATGCCCGAGTTCAGTGGGCTACGGGGCAGCGCCGGACAGGAACCGTTCGGCGTGGATCTGCTCCCGCGGCACCCCGACGGCGGTCAGCGCGGCATAGGCGGCGTCGATCATCGGCGCCGCGGCGATGGCCTCCCGGCTGACCGGGCTTCCCGACGTCACGCAGACATTATCCACTGCCGATCGCGGGCTTCTCGTCGGCCATGAGCTCGGCGTGCATGTCCTCCAGCGACACTCCCTTGGTCTCCCGGACCCACTTCCAGACGAACAGGAAGGACAGGACCGCACACAGGGCGTAGAAGCCGTACGCGGTGCCCAGATGGTGTCGCAGTCCCGGGAACGTCCACGTGATGAGGAAGTTGGCCAACCACTGCCCGGCAGCGGCCAGACCGAGTGCCGCCGCACGGATGCGATTCGGGAACATCTCGCCCAGCAGCACCCATACCACCGGGCCCCAAGACATTCCGAAGGCGACGACGAAAAGGTTGGCGGCAATCAGGGCGATGGTTCCGGTGGCGCCGTGCAGCTCCGGCTTGCCGTCGACCAACGGCGCGGTGCCGAAGATCACCGCCATGGTCGCCAGGGTGACCCCCATGCCGGCCGAACCGATCAGCAGCAGTGGCTTGCGGCCGATCTTGTCGATCAGGGCGATCGCGATGAGCGTGGTCACGATGTTGGTGACCGAAGTGATCACCGTGATCAGGAAGGCCTTGCTCTCCCCGTAGCCGACGGCCTCCCACAGCACATTGGAGTAGTAGAAGATCACGTTGATGCCGACGAACTGCTGGAAGATCGACAGCGCCAGGCCAATCCACACGATGCTGTAGATACCACCGGTCGGCTTGCGCAGATCCCGCCAGGAGGGCTGGTCTTCGCGTTCGATGGTCTCCTGGATCCGGTTGATGGTCACCTCGAGATTCTTTTGCCCCAGCAGCATGGTGAGCACCCTGCGTGCTTCCGGAATGCGGTGGGTGGCAACGAGGTAACGCGGTGACTCGGGAATCGTGAAGGCCAGCAGACCGTAGACCACCGCGGGCACGGCCATCATGTAGAACATCCACCGCCAGGCTGGCTGACCCAGCCACAACTCCTCGCTCGCCCCGCCTGCCAGGTGCGCGAGCAACGCGTCGACGGCCAGGGACAAGAAGATCCCGCTGACGATCGCGAGCTGCTGCAGCGAGCCCAGCCGTCCCCGAATACCGGGCGGCGAGGTCTCCGCGATGTAGGCCGGGGCGATCACCGAAGCGGCACCCACCGCGATGCCGCCGATGATCCGGAAGACGAAGATCAGCGTGATGTGGTGCGCCAGACCAGTGCCGATCGCACTGAACAGGAACAGCACCGCGGCGATCTTCATCACCGCCAATCGGCCCACTCGGTCGGCCAAGCGCCCGGCGAACAGTGCACCCCCGGCGGCGCCGAGCAACGCCGAGCCGACGGCCCAGCCCAGGGTGTTGTCGCTGATGTCGAAGTGTTCCTGGATCGACTTGACCGCGCCGTTGATGACCGCGCTGTCGTAGCCGAACAGCAGGCCGCCCAACGCCGCAACGCCGGCTATGCGAACGGCGCTGCGGCCGCTGGAGAACTCTTCGTCACCGAAGATCGACGGCTCGTCACCGCCGACGGGACCGTGGGACATCGTGACCGTCCTTCCGCCGCAACGTTGGAGCAGTACCACCATGACACGTTCTTCGAACATGCTTGGCGAGATCGGTTCAGGAGATCGGCTCGCCGTCCCGACGAACGCGATCACGCTTGGCCTGCTTCTCGTCGTACATCAATCGGTCGACGCGGCTCATCACCGCGTCGAGATGGCCGTCGCTGGCTGCGACCTCGGTCAGCCCGATGCTGACTCGCACAGTCAGCTCGACGCCGCGGGGCGCGACCTCGTCACCGATCCTGAGCCGGATCCGCTCGGCGAGTTCTCGGGCATCGACGGCATCCGCGTCGACGAAGCCGACACAGAACTCGTCGCCACCCATTCGGGCGGCGAAATCGTAGGGGCCGATCTCGTCCTGCACCACGGCACTGATACCGACGAGCACCTGGTCGCCGAACAGATGGCCGAAGGTGTCGTTGACAGCCTTGAAGTCGTCGACGTCGAGCAGCAGAACGCTCAGCCGGCCGTGTCCGTCGCACACCTTGCGCAACTCGACGGTGGCCCGTTCCGTGAAGGCACGCCGGTTCAGCAGCGGAGTCAGTGAATCGGTCTGGGCGAGCACCTCCAACTCGCGCTGGAGCATCTTGAGTTCGGTGACGTCGCGGGCCGAACTGAGCACGGTCTGGATCTCCCCGTCCGCACCGAACTCGGGCACCAGGCGGAGCACGAAGTGCCGTGGGCCGTCCGGCGCCGGGAACTCGAATTCGCGTTCGATCCGCTCGCCGGTCTCGAAGATGGTGCGATACGCCGACCGCCACAGGTCCGCCAACGCCGACGGCTCGTCAATCTCGACCTGACTCCGGCCGATGCGCAGGTGGACCGGCCGTTCCGGATCCGCCTGCTCGACAGCGGGATTCACGTACAGGTAACGCATCGAACGATCGAATCGTGCGATCACGTCGGGTATCTGCTCCACGATTCTGAAGAAATCCTCATTGCGCAATTGGCAGGGGCTCGGTAGCCGCAGGATCGCCACGAAGTGATCCGGGTCGGACATCGGCTGCGCCACGCAATGCCATGCGTCCGCCGCCTCGCGGACCATCAGCACCTCCCCCGGCCGGGCCGCCAGTCGTGCCGCACCCAGCCGGTGCAGTAACGTCGCCTCGTCCACCACGGCATCCGATGCGCCGACCAATGTGCCGAAATTGCCTGTCCGAGACACGATTACGAAGGTATCCGACTCACGTCGGCACCAGAACGCCGCAACGCCCGCCGACTCGAAGGTGTCCAGCCAGCTCTGCGCCTCGGTCATCGGGGTGCCCGGGACGGTCGACGGCCCTTTCGCAGCGGGGCCCGCGTGACGAACTTCTGCCGGTACATCGCATCGTCGACCCGGGCGAGCAGTTCGGACGCGGTGATCTCGACGTCGCCGGCGGTGACCGTACCGACACTCACCGCGATCCCACCCGTCAGTCCGACTTCGCGCGCGACATCGCCCACCCGGCCGCGCAGGCGTTCGGCGGTCAACTCCGTCGCGTGCACGTCCGCGTCGAGGAGGGCCACGCAGAACTCATCGCCGCCCAGCCTCGCAATCAGGTCGCCCTCGCGCGTCTCGGCCTCCAGCAGGCGCCCGATCCGGTTCAAGATCTCGTCACCCACCACGTGGCCGAACTCGTCATTGATGGACTTGAAGTCGTCCACGTCGAGCAGCAGCAGGCTCAGCGGTCGCCGCCCGGCGGCCAACTCGGCGTCGACCTGCTCGAAGAAGCTGCGCCGGTTCATCAACGACGTGAGCGGATCGGTGCGTGCCAGCACCTCGAATTGATGCTGGAGTCGTTTCAGCGGGCTGATGTCCCGGATGACGGAGATCACCGATTGCACGCTGCCGTCACTGCCGCGCTCGGGCACGCCGCGCACGAGCAGGTGATGGATCCGGTTCCGGCCGGCGACATCGATCTCCACATCCAGCGCCTTGCCCTCGGCGAACGCCTCGCCGTAGGTGGCGGTCAGCACGGCGACCGTGTCCTCGAATGCGCCCAGTTCGTCGGCGGTGTTCCCGACGCCCCCATCCGATCGCTCGGCGATCACGGCGGCCATCCTCGGATTGACATACAGGATGCGGGTGCTGACGTCGGTGCGCATCACCATGTCGGGCAGGTTCTCCACGAGGGCGACGAAGGTCTCGTTGTTGGTGACGTCGTCGTCGGGCGATCCCACGATCACCAGATGTTGGTCGCTGCCGGGCGTCGTACGCAGGACGAACTCCAACGGCGCGACCGTCCCCGACGTGACCGCCGGCGCGGATGCTGGCGACGCCGGCCAAACCTCGGCCAGCGACGACAGCAATCGGCGCTCATCCACGGACCGGGTCACGGCCTGCATGAGCGCCAGGAACTGTGGAGTGCGGGCAACAATGACGGGAAATTCATCCCCGGTTCGTCGGCAAAGAAACGCCGGAACGCCGGCCAGAGTCAGGGTGCTCAGCCCATCCTCGGCAAACGGCATACCGCTGAATCCTACGGCGACGTTTTTCTCGCGTGCAGAGATTCGCGAAACCTGTTCGATGTTGCTCAACAGGCAATTATCGATCGTCGAGATGATCCGGCATGGGGTGGGAGGCGCAGTTTCCCCGACGGTTCAGCAAAGACGTGTTGGCGCAGGAAGTACCTGCGAATAGCACCCGACCTAGGTGGCGGGCTCACCGATCCGATCGGTCAGATCCCCGTGTGCACTGCGCAATCGGGCCAGGGACAGTCCACTCAACGATTCGACGAAGATCCGGCGCGCACCGACGGGCACCTCGACCTCGTTGGGCACCACGAGAACCGGGCAACCGGCCGCCTCGGCGGCAGCGGTGCCGGTGACGGAATCCTCGATCGCCAGACAGTCCGCGGCGGCGAAGCCGAGGAGTTCGGCCGCGCGCAGATAGACGTCCGGCGCCGGCTTGCCGTGCGGCACTTCGTCACCGCAGACCGTGACCGAAAAGTACTGCCGCCCAATGCTGTTCAATGCCTTTTCGGTCAGGGCCCGGCGGGTGTTGGTCACCAGCGCCATCGGCACGTCGGCGGCGTGCAACGCGTCGAGCAGCTCACGTGCCCCGGCACACCACGGCAGCCCACTGATGAAAAGTTCGCCGACCCGATCGTGCATCCAGTCCGCGACATCGGCCATGTGGCCGGGATCGGGCTCCAGTCCGAGATCCTCGAACACTGTGCGGATCACACCGTCGGCCGAACCACCGACCGTCGAGTCGCGGATCTCCGGGGCCAGCACCCGGTCGTGGCGCGCATAGAGCTCGTTGATGGCGACGTCCCACAACTTTTCGGAGTCGACGATGGTGCCGTCCATATCCCACAGCACCGCACGCATGCCCGGAATTGTCCCATCGCCGTCGGCGCCGGAGGAAATCCTGTGGCCCCGATCACCCCGCGAGCGGCCGCATTTGTACAGCCGCAACGGCGTGTCGGTGTACAGACACGGCCGCTCGCGGGAAAAGGGAACGCGGCTCAGTCCTCGGGGTTGTAGCCGAGGTTGGGGGCGAGCCAGCGTTCGGCCTCGGCCAGGGTCCAGCCCTTGCGCTTCGCGTAGTCGGCAACCTGATCCTGCGCCAGCCGGCCCACCACGAAGTACTGCGACTGCGGGTGCGAGAAGTACCAGCCGCTGACGGCGGCACCCGGCCACATCGCCATCGACTCGGTCAACTCGATACCGGTCCGCTCCTGGACATCCATCAGCTCCCAGAGCGTCGCCTTCTCGGTGTGCTCCGGGCAGGCCGGGTAGCCGGGCGCCGGGCGGATACCCACATACTTCTCCGCGATCAGGGCATCGTTGTCCAGCTGCTCGTCGGGCTGGTATCCCCAGAACTCCTCGCGGACCCGCTGGTGCATGCGCTCGGCGAACGCCTCGGCCAGCCGGTCGGCCACCGACTCCAGCAGGATCGCGCTGTAGTCGTCGAGGGCGGCCTTGAACTCCATGATCTTCTCCTGGCTGCCCAGGCCCGCGGTGACGGCGAAGGCACCGACGTAATCAGCCAGACCGGTTTCTCTGGGTGCGACGAAGTCGCCCAGCGACCGGTTCGGGATGCCGTCGCGGTGCTCGCCCTGCTGGCGCAGGTTGTGCAACGTGGTCAGCACCTCGGAGCGCGTCTCATCGGTGTAGACCTCGACGTCGTCACCGACGGCGTTCGCGGGGAAGAACCCGATGATCCCGTTGGCGCGCAGCCACTTCTCCTTGATCAGCGTGTCCAACATCTGCTGGGCGTCGTCGTACAACTTGCGGGCGGCCTCGCCCGACGCCGGGTTGTTGAGAATGTCGGGGAAGCGGCCCTTCATCTCCCAGGCGTTGAAGAACGGCTGCCAGTCGATGTACTCGCGCAGCTCGGCCAGGTCGTAGTCATCGAAGGCTCGGATTCCCGTCCCGATCGCGGGCACCGGCGGCGTGTAGCCGTCCCAGTCGATCGGCGTCCGATTGGCGCGGGCTTTCTCCAGCGTCAGCATCGGCCGCTCGTTCTTCTGCGCATGCCGTTCGCGCAGCGATGCGTAGTCCTTCTCGGTGGCCTCCAGTAGCGCCGGCCGCTGCTTGTCGTCCAGCAGCGCGGCGGCCACCGGCACCGAGCGGGACGCATCCTTGACCCACACCACCGGTCCCTTGCGCCGGGGCGCAATCTTCACCGCGGTGTGCGCGCGCGAGGTGGTCGCGCCGCCGATCAACAGCGGAATCTCCAGGCCCTCACGTTCCATCTCGACGGCGAAGTTGGACATCTCGTCCAGCGACGGCGTGATCAGGCCGGACAGCCCGATGATGTCGGCGTCGTGCTCCTTGGCCGCGTCGAGGATCTTCTGGGCGGGCACCATCACACCGAGGTCGATCACTTCGAAGTTGTTGCACTGCAGGACAACTCCGACGATGTTCTTGCCGATGTCGTGGACGTCGCCCTTGACGGTGGCCATCACGATGGTGCCGTTGGTGTCCTTGCTGTCGGCCGTACCGTTCTCCTCTTTCTCCTTCTCGATGAACGGCAGCAGGTACGCGACGGCCTTCTTCATCACCCGCGCCGACTTCACCACCTGCGGCAGGAACATCTTGCCCGCGCCGAAGAGGTCGCCGACGACGTTCATACCGTCCATCAGCGGGCCTTCGATCACCTCGATCGGGCGGCCCCCCGCGGCCGCGATCTCGGCCCGCAGTTCCTCGGTGTCATCGTCGACGTTGGCGTCGATGCCCTTGACCAGGGCGTGCGTGATCCGCTCGCGCACCGGTAGAGATCGCCACTCGGCCGCTTTCGGGTCCTCTTCGGCACCCTTGGTGTTGAACCGCTCGGCGATCTCCAGCAGCCGCTCGGCCGCGTCCTCGCGCCGGTTCAGCACGACGTCCTCGATGCGCTCCCGCAGTTCCTGGTCGATCGAGTCATACGGCACCAGGGCACCGGCATTCACGATGCCCATGTCCAGGCCCGCCTTGATGGCGTGGAACAGGAACACCGCGTGGATCGCCTCACGAACGGGGTTGTTGCCGCGGAACGAGAACGACACGTTCGAGATGCCACCGGAGATGTGCACGCCCGGCAGGTTCGCCTTGATCCAGGCGCAGGCCTCGATGAAGTCGATCCCGTAGGTCGCGTGCTCCTCGATACCGGTGGCCAGCGCGAAGCAGTTCGGGTCGAAGATGATGTCCTCGGCCGGGAAGCCGACCTCTTCGGTCAGGATCCGGTAGGCGCGCCCGCAGATCTCCTTGCGGCGCTCCAGGTTGTCGGCCTGACCCTGCTCGTCGAACGCCATCACGACGACGGCGGCGCCGTACTTGCGGCACAGCTGCGCCTCGCGGATGAACTTCTCCTCGCCCTCCTTCATGGAGATCGAGTTGACGATCGGCTTGCCCTGCACGTTCTTCAGGCCGGCCTCGATGACCTCCCACTTGGAGGAGTCGATCATCTCCGGCACCCGGCTGATGTCCGGTTCGGACGCGATCAGCTTGGTGAACCGGTCCATGGCGGCGACGCCGTCGATCATGCCCTCGTCCATGTTGATGTCGATCACCTGCGCACCGACCTCGACCTGCTGCAGGGCGACAGACAGAGCGGTGTCGTAGTCCTCGGCCTTGATCAGGTTGCGGAACCGGGCCGAACCGGTGATGTTGGTGCGCTCACCGATGTTCACGAACAGCGAATCCTCGGTGATGTTCAGCGGCTCCAGGCCCGAGAGCCGGGTGGCCACCGGAATTTCGGGCAGCTCACGCGGCGGCTTGCCCTCGACCACCTTGGCGATCTCGGCGATGTGCGCCGGTGTCGTTCCGCAGCAACCACCGACCAGGTTCACCAGACCGGCGTCGGCGAAATCGGCGACGTAGCCGGCCTGACGCTGGGGGGTCTCGTCGTACTCGCCGAAGGCGTTGGGCAGCCCGGCATTCGGGTAGCAGGACACGAAGGTGTCCGCGATCCGCGACATCTCGGCGAGGTAGGGCCGCATCTCCGGCGCGCCCAGGGCACAGTTGAGCCCCACCGCGATCGGCCTGGCGTGCCTCATCGAATTCCAGAACGCCTCGGTGGTCTGGCCGGACAACGTCCGCCCGGACGCGTCGGTGATGGTGCCCGAGATGATCACCGGCCAACGGCGGCCGCGCTCCTCGAACAGCGTCTCGATGGCGAACACCGCGGCCTTGGCGTTGAGCGTGTCGAAGATCGTCTCGACGATCAGGAGATCGGCCCCGCCGTCGACCAAACCCTTGGCGGCGTCGAGGTAGGCGCTGACCAACTGGTCGTAGGAGACGTTGCGGGCGCCGGGGTCATTGACGTCCGGCGAGATCGACGCGGTGCGCGTCGTCGGGCCCAGCGCGCCCGCGACGTAGCGCGGCTTGTCCGGCGTGCTGAACTCGTCGCAGGCCCGGCGGGCCAGCGCGGCGCCGGCGTAGTTCAGTTCGTAACTGAACTCCGCCATGCCGTAGTCGGAGAGCGAGACCGCGTTCGCGTTGAACGTGTTGGTCTCCAGGATGTCGGCGCCCGCTTCGAGATACTCGCGATGGATGCCCTCGATGATGTGCGGTTGCGTCAGGGTGAGCAGGTCGTTGTTGCCGACGAGATCGCTCGGCCAGTCCTTGAACCGCTCGCCGCGGTAGCCGGCCTCGTCGGGCCGGTCGCGCTGGATCGCGGTGCCCATGGCGCCGTCGATCACCATGATCCGCTGGCCCAGGGCCGCCGTCAGTGCGTCGGTCTGGTCCGGGCGGATGTTTGGCACGAATGTGTTCAACACTGAGGAGCTCACGTACGTTCCTTCCGTAACGGAAGGCGTCCTTGACTCTGCCGAGCGTGGCGGTTCCCAGGGGGACACGTGGCCACCCGAATAACCGTTGCAACGCCTCTCGACCAGAAAAGTCTACGACGCCGCCTGACGTCCGGACTCCCAGCACGACCAGCTCGCGGATCTGGTCGGCAATGTCTGGGAGGTCCGTTCAAGTCTCCACGATCAGCCGGGTTGCTGCCAAACGCATCTGGCCACGACGGCCGGAACAGGGCAGTCGACGGGGCAGAACCGCGCCGATCTGCTGCGCGCGACGGTCTCTCCACCGCACCACAGGCATTACGCTGAATTGGTGTCCCCGTCCGATGCCAGCCTGCCAGAACTGAGCAACACCATCGTCGTCGCGGCCTTCGAGGGCTGGAACGACGCCGGTGACGCCGCCAGTGACGCGCTCGAGCACCTGGACGCCATGTGGGAAGCCGAGACGATCATCGAGATCGACGACGAGGCCTACTACGACTACCAGGTGAACCGGCCGGTCATCCGCCAGATCGACGGCGTCACCCGCGAGTTGGTGTGGCCCTCGATGCGGATCTCACACTGCCGGCCGCCGGGCAGCGACCGCGACATCGTGCTGATGCACGGCGTCGAACCGAACATGCGGTGGCGGACCTTCTGCGCGGAGCTGTTGACCATCGCCGAGAAGCTCGACGTCGACACCGTCGTCATCCTGGGCGCGCTGCTGGCCGACACCCCACACACCCGGCCCGTTCCGGTGTCCGGGGCGGCCTACTCCCCCGATTCGGCGAAATATTTCGGCCTGGAAGAGACCCGCTACGAGGGCCCCACCGGCATCGCCGGGGTATTCCAGGACGCGTGCGTGGCGGCCGGCATCCCGGCCGTCACCTTTTGGGCCGCCGTCCCGCACTACGTCTCGCAACCCCCCAACCCCAAGGCCACGGTAGCGCTGCTGCGCCGCGTCGAGGACGTCCTCGACATCGAGGTGCCGCTCGGTGACCTGCCGCAGCAGGCCGAGGAGTGGGAGGAAGCCGTCACGGAGATGACCTCGGACGACGAGGAGATCGCCGAGTACGTGCAGTCCCTCGAGGAGCGCGGCGACGCCGAGGTGGACATGAACGAGGCGCTGGGCAAGATCGACGGCGACGCGCTGGCCGCCGAGTTCGAGCGGTATCTGCGCCGCCGAGGCCCGGGTTTCCGGGGCTGACTGTGCGCACGCTGGAGGTTTTCGCCGAGGTCCTGTGCCCGTTCGCCTATGTGGGGCTGCGCACGGTCATCGACCGGCGCACCGCGGCCGGCCTCGCCGAGCCGCTGCTCGAGGTGCGTTCCTGGCCGCTGGAGTTGATCAACGGCGCCCCGTTGGATCCCGGCCACATCGCCGCCGAGATCACGTCACTGCGCGCCTCGGTGCGTCCTGACCTATTCACCGGGTTCGCCGTTGCGTCGTTCCCGAGCACGTCCATGCCGGCCTACGCGGTGATGGCCGCGGCCCAGCGCAGCGGGGACCCGGCGCTGGCCGAGCGCGTCGCCCTGGCGTTGCGGAAGGCCGTTTTCGAGGATGGTCTGGACATCGGCCGGCGACAGGTCGCCGGACATATCGCCGATCACTTCCAGCTGGTGCCACTGGATCCGGAGGCCACCAGCGTCGCCGTGCATGCCGACTGGGCCGATGGTCGGGCCCGCGGGGTAGTAGGTTCGCCGCATTTCTTCGCCGACGACAGCAGCTGGTTCTGCCCCGCGCTGGCCATCAGCCGCGACGGTCATGGCGACTTCGTTATCGCCTGGAAGCAGGACTCTGAAGCCTTCCTCGACCGGGTGCTGGCAGCTCAGCCCGGAGCAGAGCCCAGCGCCTCGCCCGGGGGCGGTGCGGCGTCCGGCAGTTCGGACACCGGAGGCCGGTAGACCGGCCTGGACCGGACCCGCAACGGCCACCAGAACCAGGGCCCGAGCAGTGCGGCGATCGACGGTGTCATCAGGGACCGCACGATCAGCGTGTCGACCAACAACCCGATCCCGATGGTGGTGCCGCCCTGCCCGACGTTGAGCAGGTCACCGGACGCCATCGAACCCATGGTGAACGCGAAGACCAGGCCGGCGGCGGTGACCACGCTGCCGGTACTGCCCATGGACCGGATGATGCCGGTGTTGATGCCGGCGCCGACCTCCTCCTTGAACCGCGACACCAGTAGCAGGTTGTAGTCGCTGCCGACGGCCATCAGGATGATCACGGCGAATGCCAGCACGATCCAGTTGAGCTCGATGCCCAGGACCCGTTCCCACACCATCACCGAGATGCCGAACGCAGCGCCGAGCGACAGCACGATGGTGCCGACGATCACCAGCGACGCGATCAGGGCCCGGGTGATGATGACCATGACCAGGAAGATCAGCGTCAGCGCTGCGAACGCCGCAATCATGGTGTCGTACTTTGCCCCGGACTGAATGTCCCGGTAGGTGGCTGCCGTCCCGGTCAGGTACACCTCGGCGTCGGCCAACGCGGTGCCTTTGATCGCCTCGTGCGCCGCGACCACCTCCTCGTCGACCGTCGAGATGCCGGCTTCGGTGGCCGGGTCGACATCGTGGGTGATGATGATCCGGGCCGCCGCGCCATCGGGCGACAGGAACAGTTTCAGGCCTTTCTGGAAGTCCGGGTTGGCAAACACCTCCGGCGGCAGATAGAAGTAGTCGTCACTCTTGGAGGCGTCGAACGCCTCCCCCATCGCCGTGGCGGTATCGGTCATCTGCTGCATCTGGGTGATCAACCCGCCGAAGCTGCTGTGGATGGTCTGCATCGTGTGTTGCATGGTGATGGCTGTCGCGATGACCGGCGGGAACTGCGCGACCAGCTGCGGGACCACGGTGTCCATCTCATTCATCCCGCCGACGGTCGTGTCCATGCCGGCCACCATGGCGTCCATGCTCTTCTGCAGGGCCGCCATGTTGTCGCTGAAGCTGTTGACACCGTCGAGTGCATCGAATGCCGCGCGCACCCCGGAACAGGCCGGGATGTTGAAACAGTTTGGCTCCCAATAGAAGTAGTTGCGGATCGGCCGAACCTCGTCGTCGAAGTCGGCGATGTTGTCCCGCATCTCGTCCAAGGTGGCCTTCATAGTGTTCATGTCCGCCACCCCCTGGTGCGCCGAGCCGACCATCCCGTCGGCGGAGCCGACGGTGTCGTGCATCGAATCGGCGAGGCGGCTCATCAGGGCCTGCATCCGGGTCATCGAAGTAACCATGTCGCCCAGGTTGCCGGACATCCTGTCGATGTCGCCGACCCGCTCCCGCAGGAACTGGAGGTTCTGTGTAATGGGTACCGACGACATACTGACCTGGTATGGGATCGAGCTGTGGGCGATCGGGGATCCCAGCGGCCTGGTGATGCTCTGAACCTCGGCGATACCCCGAATCCTGAACAGCGACTTGGCAATCCGGTCCAGCACGATCATGTCGGCGGGGTTGCGCATGTCGTGGTCGGACTCGATCATCATGATGTCAGGGTTGAGTCGCGCCGCGCTGAAATGCTTTTCGGCGGCTGCATATCCGATGTTGGCAGGCACGTCGGATGGAACGTAGTACCGGTCGTTGTAACTCGTCTTGTAGCCGATCATGGCGAGGATGCCGAGCAGCACAACGGAGGTGGCCGCCGCCAGCACCGGCTTGGGCCAGCGCACCGTCACCGTGCCGACCCGCCGCCAGCCCTTGGTCTTCATGGCGCGCTGGGGATCCATCAGGCCCCGTCGGGTGGCCACCACCATGATCGCCGGCGCCGCGGTCAGCGATGCCAGCACGACCACCAGCAGACCGATCGCCGACGGGAACGCCAGCGACTTGAAATAGGCCAACCGGGTCAGCCGCAGACACAGCACGGCACCCGCGACCGTGAGACCCGAGCCCAGGATCACATGGGCGACGCCGTGAAATGCGGTGTAGTAGGCCTGCTCCGGGTCCTCGCCGTTCTGCCGGGCCTCCTGATAGCGGCCGATGAGGAAGATGGCGTAGTCGGTACCCGCCGCGATCGCCAAGGCGGTCAACAGCGGCACCGAGAAGGTCGAGAAGTCGATCAATCGGAAATGGCCGAGCAGGGCGACCATACCGCGCGCGGATCCCATCTCGATGCCGACGATGGCAAGGGTCAGCAGTACCGTGCTGACCGATCGATAGACGAGCAGCAGCATGACGGTGATCACCGCCATGGTGACTGCGGTCATCTTCACCATGCTCGCGTCGCCAGCGGCCAGCGAATCGGTGGTCAACGGAGCCGGGCCGGTGACATAGACGTGCAGTCCGGCCGGCGGCGGGGTGTCCGCGACGATCGCGCGGATCGCCTTCACCGATTCGTTGCCCTGAGTGCTGCCCTGATCGCCGGCGAGGTTGAGTTGCACGTAGGCGGCTTTGCCGTCGCTGCTCTGCACGCCGGCAGCGGTGATCATGTCACCCCAGAAGTCGTGCACGTGCTGGACGTGTTCGGTGTCTTGCCGCAACCTGTCGGTCAGCGTGTCATAGTACCGGTGCGCCTCGGGGCCGAGCTCGCCATCGCCCACCAGAACCACCATCGCCAGGCTGTCAGAAGTGGACTCCTGGAAGGTTGCGCCAATTCTCTTGGCAGCGATGACCGAGGGCGCGTCCTGCGGGGACATCGATACGGCATTGTGCTCACCGACGATTTCCACCTGTGGCAGAAGCAGATTCAGCCCGGCCGTGAGCGCGACCCACGCCAGGATGATGGGCACGGCCCAGCTCCGGATGGTCCGCGGGATCACCGGGCGGCTGTTCGACTCGCTGCTCATGCCGCCTTCTCCAGACAGAACGTCTGCGCGTCGGTGCCCTCGGCGTGCTGTTCCTCGACCACCTTGCCGTCGACCAGGATCCGGCACCCCAGTGTCACGCTGTCACCCTGGGCGACCACGTTGGCCAGCAAACCCGGGTCGGTGGTGCTGACCGTCGCCGACCAGGGCAGGTCGGAGAACGACTCCTCGTGCGTCCTGCCCTTGTCGTCGAGATAACTGACCCGGCCGGCGGTGCCCGGCGGGCCGACGATCTCGTAGGTCACCCGCTTGGTATTGAACGGCACGATCGCGTCGGCGTGCCCCGAATCGGGCGCCAACGGCTGATCGGAGTCGAAGAAGGTGCGCAGACGGCCCACCACGACGCCGGCCGAGAACAGCGCCACCACGATCACAACTACCACCCAGTACTTCTTCAGCACGCCGGAGACTGACGGCTTGGCCATTGGTCGGTTTCCCATCTCGGTTCGCTACGAGCCATTGATACCATACGGGGTATAGTATTGGTATGACCGAAGGGAACGACTGCCGTAGTGCGTCGACCGCCACGCTCAACCGACTTCGTCGGGTGCACGGCCAACTCGGTGGCGTGATCGCCATGATGGAGCAGGGCCGTACCTGCCAGGACATCGTCACCCAGCTGGCGGCCGTCTCAAAAGCGTTGGACCGGGCGGGCTTTGCGATCATCGCGGCCGGCCTGCGCACCTGCATCCAGGATCCGGATTCCGGCGGTACCGACCGGGGGACACCGACCATCGCGGAGCTCGAGGCCCTGTTCCTCAGCCTCGCATGACCCCGCTCGAGAGAGGACAGGAAAGTAGAATGTGCCGAGCAGTCAAGTGCAAGGTGTGCGGCAAGACCACGTGGGCGGGCTGTGGGCAACACGTCGCCGCGGTGCGGCGCACGGTCCCGGCCGGGCAGTGGTGCGACGGCCGCCACGACGGCGGATCGGGCAACCAACCGGCACCTGCCAAGCGGGGCTGGTTGCGCCGGTGGGCGACCAGTACGGCGTCGAACTAACGGAACCGGGCGACATAGTCGGCAAAGCCCCAGTGGGACAGGAATTCTCGGGCAGCCGCAAAGCCCTTGTCGTACAGGGCGGTCTTCTGGGCTTCCGACAGGTTGAAATCGAGCACGCCGATGTCGGCGGTGTCCACCCGGATGGTGCGGGCGCTGACCGAGGGCTGGTTCAGGTACGTCTGGTCATGGCCCACCAGAATCGTGGTGACCACCTGCTCGAGCAGCGTCGGTCCGGTCAGCAGGTGCAGTGGCCGCAGCGCCGGGATCAGCTGCTCGTTCTCGGCCGGCAGATCGGGCAGCAGGGTGACGCCGAACGTCGGCCAGCGCGGCCTGCCCCGCGGCCGGTTCAGCGAATCGATCGGGTAGTTCGACAGCAGTCCCCCGTCCACCAGGGTCGACTTGCGCCCATCGGCGGCCACCAGGGTGGCCGGCCGATAGAAGAACGGGATGGCTGTCGACGCCCGAACCGCATCGGCTACCGACTGCCGGTCGGGATCGAGCCCGTACACGCGTTGGTAGTCCCACGGTAGGCGGATCAGCTGCCCCAGGGTGACGTCGGCGACCGTCACCACCAGCCGGTACCGCTGCTCGGGAGGCAGGCCGCGATCGGGCAGGGCCAGATCGGCGAACGTGCTGACGCCGTATTCGGCGAGCTGCTCCTCGACCCAGTCGTGCAGGGCATCGCCGCGGTAGATGCCGTCACCGGTGAGCACCCCGACCGCGGGCCCCAGCAGCGGGATTCGCTGGACCGGGCCCTGGTCGAGCAGTGCGCGATAGTCGATCTGCATGGCCAGCGCGCGGAGCTGATCGGCGGTGACCACGCCGCGCTGCGCCGCCGCGGCCAGGATCGCGCCCACCAGCGCTCCCGCCGAGGTGCCGGAGACGCGTTGTGGCGCATAGCCCGCATCGGCCAGCGCCGCGACCGCCCCGACGAGGCCGATCCCTTTGACGCCGCCACCGGACAGCACCAGGTCGGCGCGTTGCACGGATGCCATCCCTCGAACCTAGGCGCCGTCCGCCACGACCGTGCACAGAAGTCCGTTATGCGACGGCGTGTCGCGGACCAACACGCACGCTCGCGGCAGGGATGCGCGGGTCAGAGCGCGATGCCGAGCAACGCGTCGACGGCGGCACGGATCTGTCCGGGCGCCGCCGCGTCATGACCGCCGTATTCCAGCGCGTCTTCGGCCCAACCATCCAGTGCGGCAAGGGCTTTCGGCGTATCCAGATCATCGGCCAGATACTGCCGCACCCGCGCGATCACATCGGCGGTGTCCGGACCGGCGGGCAGCGCCGTGGCGGCCCGCCACCGGCCCAGTCGCGCCTGCGCCTCGTCGAGCACCTCCGGGCTCCAGTACCGGTCGCTGCGGTAGTGCCCGGCGAACAACCCGAGCCGGATCACGCCGGGGTCCACGCCCTCGGCCCGCAACCGGGACACCAGGACCAGATTGCCGCGGCTCTTGGACATCTTGTGGCCGTCCCAGCCGATCATCCCGGCGTGCACGTAGTGCCGCGCGAAACGCCTTTCGCCCGTTACGGATTCGGCGTGGGCGGCGGAGAACTCATGGTGCGGGAAGATCAGGTCACCGCCGCCGCCCTGGATATCGAAACCCATCCCGAGGCGGTCGGTCGCGATCGCCGAACACTCGACGTGCCAGCCGGGCCGGCCGGGCCCGAACGGCGAGGGCCAGCTCGGCTCACCGGGTCGCACCGCACGCCAGACCAGGGCATCCAGCGGGTCGGCCTTACCGGAACGGTCCGGGTCGCCACCACGCTCGGCGAACAGTGTGCGCATGGTCTCCCGGTCGTACCCGGACTCGTAACCGAACTGCCGGGTGGCGTCGGCGCGGAAATAGACGTCCGGGTACTCCGGGTCGTCGACCACGTACGCCGAGCCGGAAGCCAGCATCTTCTCGACCATCTCGACCACCTCGTCGATGGCGGCGGTGGCGGCCACGTAGTCCTGCGGGGGCAGCACGCGCAACGCGGTCATGTCGTCGCGGAACAGCTGCGTCTCACGGTCGCCCAGCGCACGCCAGTCGATCCCGTCCCGGTCGGCCCGCTCGAACAGCGGGTCGTCGACGTCGGTGACGTTCTGCACGTAGTGCACCCGGTGGCCGCCGTCGCGCCACAACCGGTTGACCAGATCGAAGGTCAGATAGGTTGCGGCATGACCCAGATGGGTCGCGTCGTACGGCGTGATCCCGCAGACGTACATGGTGGCCGTGGCGCCCGGCGACACCGGCCGAACCTGCCGATCGGCGCTGTCGTAGAGCCGCAACTGCGGACCCTGACCCGGCAACTCCGGGATCTCCGGCGCCGACCACGATTCCATGGGTGCCAACTCTATGGGTAGCGCGTTACGGGTAGTCCAGCTGGTAGCGCGGAGCATCCGGACCGCCCGCCGTCCGGATCGCGTCGAGCAGCACGTCGGCCAACTCGGGCCGGCACATCAACAGGTCCGGCAGGTAGGGGTCGGGACGGTTGTAGAGCATCGGCGACCCGTCCAGTCGGGAGGCGTGCATGCCGGCCGCCAGCACCACCCCCGCCGGTGCCGCGGAGTCCCACTCCCACTGCCCGCCAGCATGCAGGTAGGCGTCCACCTCGCCGCGCACCACCGCCATCGCCTTGGCGCCGGCCGAACCGATGCGGACCATTTCGAAGTCGAGGAAGTCGGCCATCCGGAACAACACCCGCGGCGGCCGGTTCGCACTCGCGGTGATCCGGATGGGCGCCGACGGATCCCGGCGCGGCGCCATCGCCACGGTGTCGGTGCGGTACACCTTGCCGACGGCGGGCAGCGCGACCGCGGCGTCGGTGATGGTCCCGTCGGGACCGCCGACCCGCTGCCAGAGCGCCACGTGAACCGCCCAGTCCGGCCGGCGCGGGGTGGAGAACTCCCGGGTGCCGTCGACGGGGTCGATGATCCACACCCGGTCCGATTGCAGCCGGGCCCGATCGTCGGGCGCCTCCTCCGAGAGCACCGCGTCATCGGGCCGTTCGGCCCGCAGCCGGCGCAACAGCAGCGCGTTGGCCCGGGCGTCACCGATATCCCCGAGGTCCCACGGATAGTCGAAGCCGACCTCGTCACGGATGGCCAGCAACAGTTTTCCGGCATCGGCGGCCAGATCCGCCGCCAGCGCCGCGTCCGTTGCGTGCTCAGGGGCCGGATTCACCGTCCCAGTATCCATGCGAGGCGCACCGGACTGCTTCCCGGCGTCGGTAGGGTTGTCTGCGTGCAGATGACGTTCCGACCGCTGACCGCCCTCCTGGTGGCGAGCACCGCGGCGGCCGCCGTCGCGTGCTCGTCCGGTTCCAACTCGCCCGAAGCCAAGAGCACGCCACCCGCCCTGCCGGGCACCACCTGGCAACTGGTCTCGTTGCAGTCGATGGACGACGCGCAGGGCACCACGTCCGTCCCCGACCCGACCAAGTTCACCGTCACGTTCGACAAGAACGGCACCGACGCGTTCTTCCAGCTCGACTGCAACCGCGGCAAGGGCACCTACAAACTCGCACCCAGCGGCGACGGCGCCGAGGGCACGCTCGAGTTCGGCCCCATCGCGAGCACCATGATGATGTGCCCGCAACCGTCCCTGGACGGGCAGGTGAGCAAGGCGCTGTCGAACGTGCGCACCTTCCTGATCAAGGACGATCAACTGCACCTGTCGCAGCAGGCCGACGCCGGCATCCTGACCTGGAAGCGCGGTTGACCCCGATCTGTTCCGCGCTGGCTGCGGACCCTTCTCTCAGTTGGTCGCAGTGAGCGCGGAGCAGATCCGGCGGGGCTCATTCCGGCGGCGGTGCCGCTAGCGGGCCACCGTGACCCGGGTGCCCGCCGTGCCCCGCACGATCTCGTCGATATCGGCCAGCGACCCGATCACGGCCTCCTTGCCGGTGGCCCGCGCGAACTGGCACGCGGCGTCGACCTTGGGCCCCATCGAGCCCTTCGGCAGATCCAGTCCGGACAGTTCCTCGGGCGTCACCGCACCCACCTTCTGCTGATCGGGTGTGCCCCAGTTCAGGTAGACGCCGTCGACGTCGGTGGCGATCACCAGCAGGTCGGCCTCGAGTTCCTGCGCCAGCAGCGAGGCCGCCAGATCCTTGTCGATGACGGCCTCCACGCCCTGCAGCTTGCGGTTCTGGTCATACATCGTGGGGATCCCGCCACCGCCGGCGCAGACCACGATCACCCCGGCGTCGACGAGCATCCGGATGGGCCGAATCTCGAAGATGCGCTTGGGTTTCGGGCTCGCGACCACCCGCCGGAACTTGTCGCCGTCCGGCGCGATCGACCACCCGCCCTCGGCGGCCAGCCGCTCGGCGGTCTCCTTGTCGTAGACCGGCCCGATCGGTTTGGTCGGGTTCTGGAACGCCGGGTCATCCGGGTCGACCTCGATCATCGTCAGCATGGTGGCCAACGGCTGCTCGAAGGGCAGCAGGTTGCCCAGCTCCTGTTCGATGACGTAGCCGATCATCGCGTCGGTCTGCGCGCCCAGCACGTCGAGCGGATACGGGTCCACCTCGGTGTAAGCGGCCGACTGCAGTGCCAGCAGGCCGACCTGCGGGCCGTTGCCGTGCGCGATCACCAGCTGATTGCCGTCGGCCACCTTGGCCATGGCCTCCGAGGCGATCCGGATGTTGGCCCGCTGGTTCTCCGAGGTCATCGGTTGCCCGCGCTGCAGCAATGCGTTGCCGCCCAGGGCGATCACGATTCGCATCGGTGCGCCCGGCTCAGTTGGACCGCAGGGAGGACACCAGGACCGCCTTGATGGTGTGCATGCGGTTCTCGGCCTGGTCGAACGCGATGTTGGCCGGGCTCTCGAAGACGTCGTCGGTGACCTCGATCCCGTTCTTCAGATCGGGGTACTGCTCGGCGATCTGCTTGCCCACCTTGGTCTCCGAATTGTGGAAGGCCGGCAGACAGTGCATGAACCGCACCCGCGGATTGGCGGCGGCCTTCATCAGTTTCGCGTTGACCTGGAACGGCATGAGTTCGCCGATCCGCTCACCCCAGCTCTCGATCGGCTCGCCCATCGACACCCAGACGTCGGTGTGGATGAAATCCACCCCCTTGACCGCCTTCACCGGATCGTCGGTGACGGTGATCCGGGCACCCGACTCCTTGGCGAACCCCTCGCACAGCTTGATGTGCTCCTTGGCGGGCTGCAGATGCTTGGGCGCACCGATCCGCACGTCCATGCCGAGCTTCGCGCCGACCAGCAGCAGCGAGTTGGCCATGTTGTTGCGGCCGTCGCCGACGTAGGCGTAGGCGATCTCGTGCAGCGGCTTGGCGCAGTGCTCGGTCATGGTCAGCACGTCGGCCAGCATCTGAGTCGGGTGGAACTCGTCGGTCAGACCGTTGAAAACCGGTACGCCGGCGTATTTCCGGAGCTCCTCGACCACCTCCTGGCCGTACCCGCGGTACTCGATCGCGTCGTACATCCGGCCGAGCACGCGGGCGGTGTCCTTCATCGACTCCTTGTGGCCGATCTGCGAGGACGTCGGATCGATGTAGGTGACGTGGGCGCCCTCGTCGTAGGCGGCCACCTCGAAGGCACAGCGGGTGCGCGTCGAGGTCTTCTCGAAGATCAGCGCGATATTGAGGCCCTCGAGGTTGCGGGTGCGAACACCGGAGTACTTCAGTCGCTTGAGATCTCGGGACAGGTCGATCAGGTAGAGGATCTCACGTTCGGTGTGATGCACCAGGCTCATCAGATCGCGGCCCTGCAGATTGAATCCCATGTTCGGTGTCTCCTTCAGGAGTTCAGTGGTTCCGTGTGCTCGGTTCAGTACGCCGGATCGCGCAGTATCGGACAGGTCATGCAGCGGCCGCCGCCGCGGCCGCGGCCCAGTTCGCTCGCGTCGATGGTAATGACCTCGACGCCGGCCTTCCGTAATGCGGTGTTGGTCAAGGTGTTCCGGTCGTATCCGATCACCACGCCGGGCTCCAGGGCGACGACGTTGTTGGCGTCGTCCCACTGCTCACGCTGGATCCCGTAGACATCACCCGCGGTCTCCACGACCTTGAAGTTCACCCCGAGGGCGCTGCCGATGGTTTCCACCAGTCCCTTGGTCTCATGGTGGACGGACATCCCGCCGGGCGCCTTGGCGTCCGGGCGCAGCGTGATCGGCTCGACGTTGTCGACGATCGGCGCGAACGCGGTCACCACATCGTGGTTGCAGAACGTGAACACCGTGTCGAGGTGCATCGCCGAGCGCGTCTTCGGCAGCGCCGCGATGATCACCCGCTCGGCGGCCTCGGCGGCGAACAGGTTGCGCGCCACCAACGCGATGGCCTGCCGGGAGGACCGCTCCCCCATCCCGATCACGACGGTGCCCTTTCCGATGGGCATCACGTCACCGCCCTCGAGGGTCGCGGCCCCGTGGTCGTACGGATCGCCGTTGGGGTCGCCGAGCCAGACGTTGTAGGTCTCGTCCTTGAACGCGGGGTGGAAGTTGTAGACCGCGGTGGTGAGCAGCGTCTCGGGCTGGCGGGCCGGCCAGTACATCGGGTTGAGCGTCACGCCGTGGAAGATCCACGACGAGTTGTCCCGCATGAACTGGGTGTTGGGCAGCGGGGCGATCACGAAGCCCGCCGGCTCGGTCTCGGCGAAGGTGGACAGGAACGGCCCGGCCACGTCCTTGGGAATCTCGTGGAAGGCGATGCCGCCGATGAGATACCGGGCCAGTTCGGCCGCGTCCATCTCCTCGAGCCAGGGCCGCATCTCCCGGCCGATGTTCGGGCCGACCAGATAATCCGTCAGCCGGCGGTCGAGCACCCAGGCCCGGGACAGCTGGTCCTTCAGCACCTCGGCCAGGCAGTCCTGCAGGTCGTACACCTCGACGCCGCGGTCCTCCATCTTGGAGACGAAGTCGAAGTGGTCGCGGCGCGCCTGGGCCAGCCAGATGACATCGTCGAAGAGCAGTTCGGCACTGTTCTCCGGCGTCAGTCGCTGATGCGCGAGGTCGGGCTGGCACACCATGACCCGGCGCAGCTTGCCGATCTCCGACCAGACACCCACCTTGGAGTTGGGGTAGGCGTCCGGTCCGGCCTTGGCTTCGTGGGAGGCCTTCTTAGCCATCGGGCTTGTTCCTTTCTCGGTCGTGCGAAGTGTTGCGGTGATCTGATCGGGTCAGGCGGCAAAAACGTCGATCGCCCCGGTGATGATCAGGTAGAGGCCGATCAGGCCCGCCACGGCGATGACGCCGAACAGGATCCGCTCCACCGGGGTGAACAGCTGCAGGTTCTTCTCCCGTCGCGCCCAGACGAACAGCAGCGTGCCGACGAAATACAGCAGCGCCGCGGTCAGCAGATACTCCAGACCGCCGGCGTACACCAGCCAGATCGCGTAGACCAGCGCGATGCCGCCCACGACCAGATCCTTGGTGCGGCCCTCGCCGTTCTCGTAGGTCTCCCCGCGAATGGCCAGTAGCACCTGATAGGCCGCCGACCACAGGTACGGCAACAGGATCAGCGAGGTCGCCAGCAGTACCAGGCCCAGGTAGGTACTCGTCATGAAGTAGGTGAGGATGAGCACCACCTGGACACAGCCGTTGGTGAGCCACAGCGCGGCCGCCGGCGAGCCGTTGGAGTTCTCCCGGCCCAGCGCCTCCGGCATCACGCCCTCCTGGGCGGGCACCCGCAGGATCTCGGCGCACAGCAACACCCAGGCCAGCAGCGCACCCACCAGCGAGATGATCAGACCGATCGAGATGAATCCGGCGCCCCAGCCACCCACCTGCTGTTTCATCAGGCCCGCCATCGACGGGTCGGACAGGCCGGCGATGTCGGCCTGGTGCATCAGCCCGTAGGACAGGAAGTTCACCGCCAGCAGCAGGCCCAGCACCGCGAGGAAGCCGACGACCGTGGCCTTGCCGACGTCCGTGCGGCTCCTGGCCCGCTGCGAATACACCGCCGCGCCCTCGATGCCGATGAACACCCAGACGGTGACCAGCATCATGTTGCGGACCTGGTCCACCGTGCTGCCCAGCGGTGCCCCGTCGATCTCGGTGTGGCGTCCCCAGAAATCGGCGGAGAAGATGCCCGCCTTGAAGCCGACGATCGCGATACCGATGAACGTCAGGATCGGCACCACCTTGGCGACGGTGACGACGACGTTGATGAACGCCGCGGTCTGCACCCCCGACAGGATCAGGAAGTGCAGCAGCCACAGCACGATCGAGGCCCCGACGACGGCCCACAGCGTGGTGCCGCCGGTGAAATGCCCGGGGAAGAAGTAGTCCAGCGTGCCGAACAGCAGCACGATGTAGGCCACGTTGCCCATCCAGGCCGAGGCCCAGTAGCCGAACGCCGAGGTGAAGCCGATGTAGTTGCCGAAGCCCGCCTTCGCGTAGCCGTAGACGCCGCCGTCGACATCGGGCTTGCGCGCAGCCAGGGTCTGGAACACGAAGGCCAGCGTCAACATGCCGACACCCGTGATGGCCCAGCCGATCATCAGCGGACCGGGGGCCGCGCTGCCGGCCATCTGGGACGGCAGGGCGAAGATCCCGCTGCCGATCATCGACCCCACGACGATGGCGGTCAGGGCGGACAGGCCGAGGAGCGGCGGCGATGAACCCTTGCTCTTCTCGGCGGATGTTGAGACGTCGATGTCTGACATGGGTCGCCCCCGACTTGTCGGTGAAGATGTGCATTTGTGGTTCGAGCGAATTCGAGCCTAACGGGGATCGGGTGGCCCGGTTCGGCCTTTTCGGCCGATTGCCACCCTTTGGCCGCGACGCGAGTGACAATGGTCATCAGCCGATCACCGCACCGTTCGCCGTCCGTTCTGGGACTGGCACGAACGTTCTTGCCGCACAACCTGATTCGGTGGATCGAAACTCAGAACGCCGGCCACGGAATCGGCCGGCGGCGGTCCGGTCCGGGCATCACCGGATCGCCGAGCAGTTCCCGCGCCCGCCCGCACAGGGCCCGCACCTCCCGCACCGTGACATGTTCGGCGAGTTGCGCGCCGAGTTCACCGTCCA
>WBZP01001263.1_pt1 | contig 31923 bp, 34 predicted proteins | sample 5204301 | NCBI WGS metagenome assembly WBZP01 (sample SAMN12412401, study PRJNA552823) | activated sludge metagenome | isolation source: activated sludge from nitrification reactor of wastewater treatment plant... | place: USA: Pennsylvania | collected 2017 | reverse complement strand
ACCGGCTGCTACACCACGCCCACGTCTGCCAAACCAGCGGCGACTCCGTGCGACTGACCCAAGCCCTCGCAGGCCAAGGCGTGACTCCGTTGAGCTGACCACCCCCGCCCGGTGAAAGCCGCAGCCCCCAGATCAGACCCCATGGCCACCACCGGTCACATCTCGTGGCCGTCACCGGGCAGGCTTCATGTCCGCCACCGGGCAGTTCCTACTGGCCCTTGACAGCCTGAGCACGGCGTGCCAGCCAAGCGTTCACGCCTACCGCCGCGAGGAAGTCCGGCAGTCCGAGGGGGCTCGGCATCTCGGGTACGAGGATGACATCGCCTCGAAGCGGAAGCGACGGACCATGGCCAGGACCAAATCGTGCAGGTCCGCCTCACGAGATGGTTCGAACCGTCTCCCGCCCAGTGAGGTCACCGGACGCATCATGCGCTCGTTCGTCATGCCAGGAGAGACTCACCGGTGTGTGGCCTGCTGGGGGCGGACATCCAACGCATCCTACCATTCTGCCCGGCGCCGCGCGGTGCTTCGACGAGAGCCGTCGTACGGCCTCCCTCGCACGTGCCCTACTGCGACGATACGAAGCATGAACTTGATCGAACTGGGGTCGGTGCTGGGTGACTTCTTCGAGGGTGGCGCTGGCCCCAGCCATGACGAACTCGACCGAGCAATCGCACGAGCCGGACTTCAAGCCGGCGACCCGGCGCCCGCCGGACGAAGTTCTCACGGCCCCGTGGGCAAGACGAAACGCATCCGCCAAGTTCTGGTCTACGCAACCGACCACGACCGACGAGCCGGCTTCGAGTGCGCTCGGCAAGTCGTCGATCTCCTCCGAGCAGCCGGGGTGTTCGAGCCGTCGCTGGCGACCTACGCCGGGCAAGACAAATGCGCTCGACTGCGTGACGCCTTCAGTCGCCTCGGCTACGACCTCGACCCCAACGGATGTCTTCGGGCAAGGGTCGTCGACAACCTTGAGGGGACGTCTCTCACCGATGCTCTGCGCGCCTACGTCGATCGCATCAACCTCAACCCTGACGATGCTCCCTTGCAGGTAGGCACCGGCAAGGAACTCGATGAGGCGGTCGCTCGCCATGTTCTGCTGGAGCGAGTCGGGCAATACCCCACAGGCGGCCCGGCGGGCAGTTTCCCGGTCACGCTCGCCCAAGCCTTCACCGTGCTCGGATTGGAGGTGCCTCCCGATCTGCATGGAGCCCTACACTCAGACCCTGGACGCCAGGTTCAGCAGTGCCTCTTCCTCTTGGGGGTCGCCGTGAACCGCCTCCGCAACGACGCCGGCAGTGGTCACGGCCGCCCGGACCCACCCCGCAAGACGGGTGAACTCACCCAAGAACAGGCACGTGTCGTTGCCCGAGCTACGGCCCTGATAGCCGGGATGCTCCTGGATGAGCTCTGACGCGAACAGATCGCACATGCGCTCACATAACGTCTGAGGTGCGACACGCCCGAGATGCAGAACGTCGGCTAATTCTTAGAATCAACCCTCGTTCTTACAAGATTCAGTGCATCTCGACAGCCGGCCGTTCTTACAAGATTCAGTGCATCTCGACAGGCGTACGAAATCTTCGCTGCATCTCGACAACGCCTGTCGAGATGCACCGCAGATTGCACGACCGTGACCACGACACCTTGCACAAGAGGCCGTGATTGCCAGACTCGTGCAAAGTTCGGCCGCGACCCATCGCCGGTTCGCGGCAGCGGTCGGGACGGGCTGGCTGGCCGGGCGAGCGTGACCAGCAGGTGGAGGCACCGGACCACGGTGGCGGCAGCCAGGTCGAGGACGGCCGCCACGTCGGCGGGAGTCCGGCGGTCCCGGCCCGCTGTCGGGGTTATGTCCCGTGGCGCGGGTGCCAGCGCCCCGCCCGGGCTTTCTCGGGTTCGGTTGTCATCAGTGAGCGGGTAGGGTCCCGGCGGCGACGAGTGCGAGGACGCCGGCGCCGAGCAGGACGCGGTAGACGACGAAGCCGGTGAACCGGTGGTGGGCGATGTAGCGCAGGAACCAGGCGATGACCAGGTAGCCGACGACGAAGGCGATCAGGGTCGCCAACAGGGTCGGCCCCCAGGGCGGGGTGGCGCCGTCACCGATCTTGGTCAGCTCGAGACCTCCGGAGGCGAGCACGGCGGGGATGGCCAGCAGGAAGGAGTAGCGGGCGGCGGCCTCGCGGCGGTAGCCCAGGAACAGGCCGGCGGTGATGGTGCCGCCGGAGCGCGAGACGCCGGGGACCAGGGCAAGGGCCTGGGCGAGGCCGAATATCAGGGCGTGAGTGGGCGTGATCTGCTCCACCGTGAGGCGGTTGGCGGCGGCCCGGTCAGCCAGGCCGAGGATCAGACCGAAGACGATCAGGGTGGCGGCCAGGATCCGCAGGTCCCGGAAGGCGGTCTCGATGGGGTGCTGCAGCGCGACGCCGAGGATGGCGATGGGCAGGGTGCCGAGGATGACGTACCAGCCGAGCCTGGCGTGTGGGTTGGTGCGCAGGGAGGGGGTGCGCAGGGAACGCGCCCAGGTCGTGGCGATGGTGGCGATGTCGCGGCGGAAGTAGGCCAGGACCGCGGACTCGGTGCCGAGCTGGGTGACCGCGGTGAACGCGGCGCCGGGGTCGGGCCAGCCGGCTAGCGCGGCCACGATGCGCAGGTGGGCCGAGGAGGAGATGGGCAGGAACTCGGTCAGCCCCTGGACCAGGCCCAGCACGGTCGCGGTGAGCCAGCTCATCCCTCCTGCGCTCCTTCGGTGCGTCGACGCGGCGCGAGATCCTGGTGCAGGATCGAGAGCGCAAACAGGGCGACGCCGGCGGTGATCAGGACGTCGGCCAGGTTGAAGGTGGGGAACCAGCCGGTGTGCAGGTAGTCGGTGACCACCCCGTCGGGGAGGCGGTCGAGCAGGTTCGCTGCCGCGCCGGCAGCGATCGCGGTGACGGCCCAGCGCATCGCCGCAGGCTGCTTCCAGCCCGCGCGCCAGGCGTATCCGAGGATCGCGGCGGTGATGGCGCCGGTTGCCGTAGCGACCAGCCACGGCGGCAGGGCGTCACCGAGGCCGAATGCGACGCCGCGGTTGACCAGCAGCCGCAGCTGCAGGGGCCCGCCGGGCCCGGGGGTGGTGGCCAGCGACCGTTCCGCGACGGTCTTGGCCAGCAGCGTCCCGCCGGTCAGGACGGCGATCGCGCCGAGCATCCTGACCCGCCGGGTTGTCGGGCTGCTCACGCGGCCGCGCCGCTGAGGGCCGGGTTGGTGAGCTCGGGGGCCGGGTACGGGGGCAGCGGGCGGGCCCGCCCGGCGCGGACCCCGTTGCCAATGACGACGACCTCGGCGAGCTCGTGGATCAGCACGACCGCGGCCAGGCCCAGGACGCCGAAGGCGGCCAGCGGGATGAGCACGGTGATCAGGGCCAGGGACAGGCCGACGTTCTGAACCATGATGGCCCGGGACCGGCGGGCGTGGGCCAGGGCGTGGGGGAGGTGGCGCAGGTCCTGACCCATCAGGGCGACGTCGGCGGTCTCGATGGCCACGTCGGTGCCCATCGCGCCCATCGCGATCCCGGTGTCGGCGGTGGCCAGGGCGGGTGCGTCGTTGACGCCGTCGCCGACCATCGCGGTCGGCTGCTGGGCGCGCAGCCGGGCGATGATGGCCGACTTGTCCTCCGGGCGCAGGTCGGCGTGGACCTGGCCGATGCCGGCCCGCTTGGCCAGCGCGGTCGCGGTGCGCTTGTTGTCGCCGGTGAGCATGGCCACGGTGTACCCGTCGGCGTGCAGCCGCGCGACGACCTCGGCGGCCTCGGGCCGGAGCTCGTCGCGGACCGCGATCGCGCCGATCACCTGCCCGTCCTCCTCGACCAGGACCGCGGTCGCGCCGGCTTCCTGCATGCCGGTAACCCGCTCGGCCAGGTCGCCGGCCGGCAACCAGCCGGGGCGTCCGAGTCGGACGGTGGTGCCGGCGACGGTACCGACCAGGCCGGCGCCGGTGACGGCCTGCACGTCGGCGGCCGGGACCGGGTTCGGCACGGCGGCCAGGATGGCCCGGGCCAGGGGGTGTTCGCTGCGGGCCTCCAACGCGGCGGCCATCGCCAGGACGTGTGTCGGGTCGGCCCCGCCGGTGGAGGCGACGTCCACGACGGTGGGGGTGTTCCGGGTCAGCGTTCCGGTCTTGTCCAGGGCGATGGTGCGGATCGCGCCGAGCCCTTCGAGGGCGGCGCCGCCCTTGACCAGGACCCCGATCCGGCTGGCCGCGCCGATGGCGGCGACCACGGTGACCGGGACGGCGATCGCCAGGGCGCAGGGGGAGGCGGCGACCAGGACGACCAGGGCTCGTTCGGTCCAGGTTCGCGGGTCGCCGAGCAGGCTCCCGGTCGCGGCGATGAGGGCGGCGAGGATCATGATGCCCGGGACCAGGGGTTTGGCGATCCGGTCGGCGAGGCGCTGCCCGGCGCCCTTGCGGGCCTGTTCCTGTTCGACGATGGCCACAATCCTGGCCAGGGAGTTGTTCTCGGCGGTGGTGGTCACCTCCACCTCGAGGGTGCCGGTGCCGTTGATCGCGCCGGCGTACACCGTCCCGCCGGCGGCGGCCTCGACGGGGACCGACTCGCCGGTCAGGGCCGCGTTGTCCAGGGTGGACCGGCCGGCACGGATGATCCCGTCGGCGGCGAGCCGCTCCCCGGGCCGCACCAAGAGGTGGTCTCCGACGACCACGTCGGCCGGGGAGACCAGGACCGGCAGGCCGTCGCGTAGCACGCTGGCCTGCTGCGGCACCAGCGACAGCAGCGCGCGCAGTCCGTGGCGGGTCCGGTCGACGGCATACTCCTCCAGCCCCTCACTGATCGAGTACAGGAAGGCCAGGGCCGCGGCCTCGCCGACCTCACCCAGGATCGTCGCGCCCACGGCGGCGATCGTCATCAGCGTGCCGACCCCGATCTTGCCCCGGGCCAGCCGGCGCACGGTGCCGGGCACGAAGGTGGACCCGCCGACGATCAGCGCCGCCCAGTTCGCCGCCGCCGCGACCACGTCGGGGGCGCCGGCCCGGGCGGCCACGAAGCCGGCGGTCAGCAGCGCCCCGGCCACCGCGGCCGCCTGGATCTCCCGGACCCGCCACCAGGCGGCAGGCTCCGCATTCCGGCCCTCGTCGACGCTGTCCTGGTCGTCGCTGCACCCGCAGGCGTCGCTCATCGCCCGTCCTCCGCGGCGCCCGTCGTCCCGGTCCTCGCCGTCGTGGCGGAGCCGTAGTTGGGGCACAGCACGACGGCGTCGCCGGTGACTGCTAGCAACGCCTCCGCAGCCGCGAGGAGCTCCGCCAGCTCGGGCCGGGTCAAGGAGTAGAACATCTGCCGTCCCTCGGCCCGCCCGCCTACCAGGCCACAGTCGCGCAGGCACGCGACGTGCGCCGAAACCGTGGACTGGGCCAGGCCGAACTGCTCGGTCAGGTCCACGATCCGGGCCTCGCCCACACTCAGCCGGCGCACGATCGCCAGCCGGGTGGGATCGGCAAGGCCGTGGAACAGGGATGCGGCGGCGGCCAGCTCCTTCCGGAACCCCCGCCCGGCATCCGGCATTGTTATCGTCATACCACGATGATAGCGCCAATGATGATGATCGCCTGCCGCACTGTCCGTGGCGAAGGTCGCCGACATCGGCGAGGTCACCGGTGTGCCCCGCAGTGCCGGTTCGGCTCGGTTCGGAAACGGGCGCGGTTAAGAGGGCCAGAGGCACCATGCCGACCACGAGGTGGCAGTCGGCGAGGTTGAAGGTGGGCAGCACCCGGAGTGCAGATATTCAGTGACAGTCCCGTCTCCGGCGAGGTCGATGAGGTTGGCCGTAGCGCCGGCGATGACGGCGCCGGCGATCAGGGGAACCGAGGTCTCGCGGCGGGTGTCTGTGGTGCGCCAGGTATGGACGGCCAGGGTGGTGGTCACGATGGCGGCGACAGCTCCGTCGACGGCCGAGCCGGAGACTGTGTCGCCGAGCCCGAACGCCAGGCCGGGACTGGCCTGAACGTGGATCAGAAGGGGGCCCAGAGCAACCGCTCCGATCAGCTGTCGCTCGACGTAGGCCTTGAGCAGCAAGGGTCTGCAACGACGAGGACTGCCACGGTGCCGACGAAGATCCCCGTCGGCGGGGGAGGAAGGGGTCATCCTGGGCCGCCACCGAGGTTGGGTGGTGAGGTGCAGGGGTGGGCGGTGAGGGGTCAGCCGCCTTTGGCGGCGAGGAGGGTCTTCATCTGGTCGATCTCGGCGGCCTGGGCCGAGACGACTGCTTGGGCCAGGGTCAGCACCTCGGGCCGGTCGGTCAGTGGCTGGATGGCGCGGGCCATGGCGATGCCGGCGGTGTGGTGTTGGATCATCAGCTTGAGGAAGAGGATCTCGGCGTCTTTGCCGGATGAGGACTGCAGCGTGCGTAGGTCTGCCGGGCTCGCCATCCCGGGCATCCGCCCGTCGGGGAGCAGCATCGACCCGGACCCGGGGGCCGTGGCCGCGCCGGTGGGCATCGCGCCCATGTCGTGGACGGCGGGGTTGGCGGCCATCCAGGCCATCGCCGGCTGGGTCGAGGTCTGCGGCAGGCGCCACATGCTCAGCCAGGCGTACATCTGCCCGGACTGCTGCTGCTGGCTGGTGATGATGTCGTAGGCGACCGCCGCGAGGGTCGGTTCGGGGCCCTTGTCGCGAAGCATGAGCGCCATCTGGACGGCCTGGTTGTGGTGGGTCTGCATGTCCCGGGCAAAACCGGCCTCGGGACTGGTGTCCGAGGGGGTACCTGGCCCGGCCAACCGGTAGCCGAGCAGGACGGCTGCGGCCAACGCGAGCACGAGCACGAGCGCCAGTGCCATGGCCTGAGGCCGGCGGGGTCGCCGCGGGCCGCCGGTCGGGTTGCCCTGGTCAGGCACGGCGGTGCTCATGTGCCGGGTCCGGACGTGCCGGGGGCGGGGCCGCTGCCGTCTGTTCCGCCGGTGCAGGCCGCGCCCTGCTCGGGGGTTTGCGGGCCCTGGCGGTAGGCGCGGACGAACGCGGCCAGGCGGGGGTCGTCCGGGCCGGTCAGGGCCAGCTGCTTGCCCCAGGCGGAGGCGACTACGGGGGTCTTGATGCCCGGGTAGGGCGACAGGACGGTATAGGTGTCGGGGATGGCCGTGCGCAGCTGCTCGACCTGCGCGGCGGGAAGGTCGGGGCGGTAGGTGACCCAGACGGCTCCGTGCTCCATCGCGTGGACGGCGTTCTCGTTCGGGACCGGTTTGACATAGGTGCCGCAGTTGAGCCAGACCGGGGCGTGCTCCCCGCCGGCTGGCGGGGTCTGTTCGTAGCTGACCGCGGTGGTGACGTGGCCCTGTTTGACGGTGTAGCTCTGCACCGCGTCCAGGCTGGGCTTGGCTGCCTGTTCTCGCACGATGGTGATCGTCACCACGGCGGCGATGGCCAACACTGCTGCGGTGGCGCCGCCGTAGATCCACACCTTGCGCCGGCGTTCCTTGGTCTGCTGCTCGCGGCGCATCGCCGCGACGCGGTCCCGGGCGGCCTGGCGGTCTGCCTTGCTCGAGCTCGAGGGGGACATTCTTCGTTCTCCTATCGGGTCATGCGGTCAAGGTGGTCGGCCCGTGTCTGTGGTCAGCCGCCAAGCGAGCCAAGGATGTAGATGATCAGGAAGCCGGCGAAGAACATCGCCGCGCTCAGGGTGGTCTCGGCCTGCTCGTGGGCTTCGACGAGCAGCTCCTCGACGGCCAGGTACAGCAGCGCCGCGGCGCCGAAGGCGAGGACGGCGGCCAGGACCGGCTTTCCCGCCCCGCCGAGTAGCGCGGCGCCGCCGATCGCGCCGACCGCGGTGGCCAGCCCCAGGCCGGTGCAGACCAGCGCGGCCCTGGTCTTGCTCAGGCCCGTGTCGGTCAGCTCGGCGGCCAGGGACAGGCCGAGGAAGAGGATCTCGATGGTCAGGGCGATGGTCAGGATCAGGCCCTGGGTCGAGCCCAGGGTGACCCCGAGCCCGACGAGCATGCCATCGATGAGCAGGTCGATGCCGACCGCGACGAGCAACCCCAACGGCAGCACCACCGTTGCCGCGCCGCCCCCTCCCGCGCCAGCCGTCGACCCCGCAGGTCCGCTGGCGGCCGCGTCGCGGCGCCGACCGTAGGCGGCCAGAGCGAGGACGACCGCGACGCCGGCGACGAACCCGGTCGCCGCCCACCCCAGGTTGCCTTCCTCCCGCAGCCCGGGCAGGACCTCGCCGGCCAGCGCGGCCACGACGACGCCGGCGGCGAAGTGCTGGATCGCGCCGACCAGCCTCGGGCCGGGCCGGCGCAGGACGGCGATGACCGACCCGATCGCCGATGCGGCGACAGGGAACGCGACCAGGACGGCGGCCTGACCAACAGCGCTCACCGGCGACCGTCGAGCCGGGTGGGGCGCACGTGGAGGCTGCGTGTCTTAGATGGGGTTGGCGTGCTCTTCATGGTTTCCCGGTTCGCACTGGATGGTGGCGTGGGTGACGTGGTATTCCTCGGCCAGCAGGGCGGTGACCCGGTCCAGGACCGAGTGCAGCTCGGCGTCGTCGGCCAGGACGACGTGGCCGGTCGCGGTCTCGATACCCGAGGTCACCGTCCAGATGTGCAGGTCGTGCACGTCCGCCACCCCCGGCAGGGTCAGGATCCGGGCGCGGACCTGGTCCACGTCCAACCCGGGCGGGGCGACCTCCATCAGGATCCGCACCGCCTGCGCGGTCAGCTTCCACGTCCGCGGCAGGATGAACAGGCCGATCCCGGCCCCGATCAACGGGTCCGCGTAGCGCCACCCGGTGGTGAAGATGATGACCGCGGCCACGATGACCCCGACCGAGCCGAGCATGTCCGCGAACACCTCCAGGTAGGCGCCCTTAAGGTTCAGGCTCTCCTTCGACCCGGCCGCGAGGAGGCGGAAGCTGATCAGGTTCACGATCAGGCCCACCGCGGCGACAGCCATCATCGGCAGCCCAGGCACGTCAGGGGGCGAGGCGAACCGCTGCCACGCCTCGTACAGGACGTACCCGGCGACACCGAACAGGAGCAGCCCGTTGGCCAGCGCGGCCAGGACCTCGAGCCGGTAGGTGCCGTAGGTCCGCTGCGCCGGCGCCTCGCGCTGGGCCAGGGTGATCGCGGCCAGCGCCATCCCCAGGCCGAGGACGTCGGTGCCCATGTGCGCGGCATCCGACAGCAGTGCGAGCGAGCCCGTGACCAGACCGGTGACCAGCTCGACCAGCATGTACGCGGCGGTCAGCCCGAACGCGATGATCAGGGGTTTACGGTGCTTGGCGCCGGCGGTCGCTGCCGAGGCATGCCCGTGGTCGTGCCCCATCAGATCGCCCGGCCAGCCTGGGCGGGCCCGTGACCGAGGTGTTCCCGGGTCACGTCGAGTAGCAGCCGCACGTGGCTGTCCGCCAGCCGGTAGCGCACCATCCGGCCGTCGCGCCGGTTCGTCACCACCCCAGCCGTGCGGAGCAGCCGCAGCGCGTGCGACAGCGCGGACGGGGACATCTCCACCATCTCCGCCAGGTCGCAGACGCACATCTCGCCCGCCTCCAGGAGGGCGAACAGGACCCGGACCCGGCTCGGGTCCGACAACAGCCCGAAGACGTCCGCGATCCCCGAGGCTTCCCCCGCCGAGACCACCAGCGGCCGCGTCGCCGCGACCCGCTCGTCGTCGACCTGCGTCGCCGTGCACGCATCCAGCCCAACCACCTGGGCGCCTTCAACCATGGGAACTCCTGAACATATGATCGAGTTGTCACACATACAGTAGTTCACCCCAGCCGAGGTCGTCGATCCACGCCGGCCCAGGACACAAGGAGAGCGATCCCGATGGCCACCGAACTGGTCTGCCCCAAATGCCACGGCGCGATGCGCACCTACGAACGCAACACCGTCACCGTCGACCAGTGCGTCGACTGTCGGGGCATCTTCCTCGACCGCGGCGAGCTCGACCAACTCCTCGACGCCGAGGCCACCTACAACCAGAGCACGCCACCGCCCGCCGCCGTTCCGCCGGCTGGCTACCCCGTCCAGGACAACCGCCAGCGCGGCGGTCACCACGGCGGCGGCTGGGACCAAGGCGGCGGGCACAACAAACGCCGCAAAGGCTTCCTCGGCGAGCTCTTCGACTGAGTTGGACCGCCACACGCCGACGATCACCCAGCCAGCGCGTGATCGTGCGGATCCTCCGATGATGGTCGGTGTCGGCATGGTCATCGACTCACGGAGAAGATAGGGATTGGCCGAGGGTCTTTCCTTCCGCGCTCGCCCCCTGTCGAGCCGTGGGCGCGGCCTGCGCGGCGGCAGCCATCTGCGACATCCTCGTCCTGGCAACCGCCACCCACTGGGCGCTCGAGGCGTCTCACCCGATGCTGATCTGCCACCCCTGAGCGTCGACGAAGTCCGGCAACGTCATCCACGGCACGTTCGCGGCGATGCAGGCGTCCGGGATGCGAGGCTTCCGCGAGCTGTTGGCCGGGGTCTCTTGGGTGACGACCGTGCCGCCGCGGGCCAGGGCGAGTCCGACCACAAACGGGTCGGCGGAGTTGCGGCTGGCGCCGTGCTGCGCCATGAGGAGCGGGCAGGCCGACAGCACCTCCTTGGTGGCCTTCTGGATGTCGTGCTCCAGCGGCACGAAGAGCCCGCGTTGCGACAGCACCCACTTGGCGACGTCGTCGTCCTTGCGGCGGATCTCCCGCTTCACCTCATCGACGGCGAGGATCTCCTGAGCCTCAATCATCCTGGCGATCGCGTCCCATAGCGGTCCGAACGTCGTCGGCCGAAAGAGGTCGCGTTGACCATTGATGAATGCCGAGGTGTCGAACGAGAAGAATGGGAACGGCAAGAGATCGGCAACGGTCAAAGGTGGGCCTTCTCAGCGAGTTTCCCGATCTGGTTGACCTTTACGTCGAGGAAGGCTGCGGCCTTGGCCGAGTCGATGACGCTACGGCTGTGGGCATCGACGACCGTGCGCACGTAGCCCCGCCCGAGATCGCGAGCCTTCGTTAGGTAGAACGATCCGCCGCTCGAGCGGTTGCCTCGAAGATCCCGCTCTGCCCGGTCCTCACGGAAGGCCCGGTAGAACTTGATCGGTACTCGGCCGAGCGTCACCAAACGGCGCAGAAAAGACTCGACGCTGACGCCGAAGGGCCTTGCCGCATCGATCAGTTCCGCCAGCGTCCACTCGTGGCCGGGAGCGCGCTCGTGCACCATCTCACTGCCGAGGACGTCCGCAGCGGGCATCAGGATCTCGGCCGCGATCGCGTTGCAGCGCGCCTCTAGTCGCCGGTCCTCGGTCGTGGCCCGCGTGTCGGTGGTCGTATCGCACAGGCCACTCGTGTGGAGGAGCAGGTGTGCGTACTCGTGGATTGCCGAGAACAGGCGCCCCCGGGGCCAGTCAGCGCCGTTGAGTGCGATGACGGGTACCTCGTCGAAGTACAGCGAGAAGGCCCGCATCTCGTCAGTCTCGATCTGGCCGCCTCGAGTCTGCATAACCATCACGCCCATTTGTTCCAGCGCGGCGATCCAGTAGGCCAGATGCCGGTACTCGTCCGCCCCCGGTGTGGGGTAGTTGATCGGGGCGGCGGACTCCAGAGCTCGGCGGGCGGCAGCGGCGATGGACTCATCGACGTCCGGGAGATTGGCCAGCCGCCACCTAGACGGGGGCTCGATGCCGTCCAAATCCGCGAGCTCTAGCAAGGCGTCGCGCTGAGCGTGAGCCCGCCGGTACTCATCATGAAGGGCCGCTGACCACTCCGCTTCGCCGGACCTGAAAATCCTCCGGAAGTCCCGCATTGTCTCGAAGCCCTGCGGAGGCTCGGGCAGGAAGAAGACACCGAGCGGCCGCCGGTACACATGGGCCGCCTTACGCAACTGGGCGATGGTCGGCTTGAGTTTGCCATCCTCCCACGCCTCGACCCGGCCCTCAGGAATGCCGATCTTGCGGGCAGCGGCGAGCGGCTCCAGGTTCGCGGACTTCCGCGCCCAAAACAGCAGCGATGGTTCGACAAGCGCGGTGATCGAGGGCACACGGCCAGTCTGAGGCTGGCCGTCGACATATGCGGGCAATCGGCGTAGACACGCGCGCACAAGCATGTGAGGACGTCAGGTGCGTGTCTTGCCCACAGCCCGGGCAAGGGTGAAGGCGGCCGGCACAGGATTCATCCGCGGGGTATTCACGGGGCTAGACCGTGAATGCGCTTATTCAGCCGAGTCGGACGGCTGCGCGGGTGAGCCCTGATCAGCGTGTTGATTGGAACCCGCGCAGGACGCTCGACACATAACGCCGTGACTTGCTCGAGGCCAAATGCATAACTGTTGGTTTATGACACATACGAAGGGCGTTTGTGACATCTTCGCTGCATCTCGACAGCGGGGCATGTCGAGATGCAGCGAAGACTGCACGATTGTGTGCGGGGTACCTTGCACGATCGCATCGATTCAAGGCTCGTTGTGCCCGATCGAGATGGGCGAAGTTGCGAGGCTTCTCGGGAGCGCCGAGCCGCACCTAGACGGCAATAGACCGCCCGTGCGAACGGCAGAAGGACTCAAGATGCGGCCTGTGCCACGCCGCTGGGTATACGTAGTCGTATGTGAGGTCGGTGCGGCGTTCCAGCCAGGTTCGAAGCGCGGCCTTGAACTGCTTCGGCACCCGAAAGGCCGCGATGTCCGTTGTGGAGGGCACTTGCTTCCCCGAAATCCCCCGCTGCGCCATCCGCTTGGCTAGCCATGTCTCGGCGACGCCGCCCGACTCAACCGTCAGCGGCAACCCAACTCTGGAGTCAGCGTTGGAAACCACAGCGAGCAAGAAGTGTCCACGTTGGATTTTCAGTCGCTCGCTGACGTCAGGTGCCGCGTAGAAATACGCACGGTCCGAACGTAGGCCGTCATACACGTCAGAGAAGGGCCGCGTGTCGAAGGGTTGGGCCGCGAGGTCGTCGGGTCGTTTGATGGCAAAGAGAACACCGTCCTCGCCGTCTTGCTCCCCGTCTTTGCTGACGACCGCCATGTACAACCCGACCAGCGGATCAAGCGACACATCCAACAGCGGAGTGGCTGCGCCGTAGTGTTGAAGCATCGCCAAGAGCGCCATGTCCGGGAGCTTCGTGCCCTCATGTGAATCCAGGCCAGCCTGACGCGCGACAGCGAGAAGCCGCTCGGCAGCGGACTTCACTAGTGCATCGTCTGGGGACTGGCCGGACAATGAAATCCTCGTATGGATTGCTGGATTGAGCACGAACTTGCTGTTCGCCTGTCCTCTCCACATCCATCGGGTGGTCTCACCGTAGTAGGCGTTCAAATCGAGAATCGCCCGTAGCAGTTCCCGGATCCGATATTCGTCGCTGCCCGTGTACTGCTGCCACCACGGCCAGTCTGCCTTGCGCGCCACCTAAAACCCCCTCGCTCTGTTGTCGAGACGCTACCGCGACGTTCCAGTCCGCGTCGCCCTTTGCGGTCAGCCCTGCTAGCTGGGGTTGTATCGACGGCAACCACGCGGACCCTCAGCGAACACTCCTCCCTGGGACCAACAAACGAGCAACTACGAGTCGCTGCCCTTCCCGTCCCCAACCTGACGCAGTAGGGCGACGCTCGCCAGCGCACCCACGCCTACGACCGCTGCCTTCTGTCCGACCTCTTTGCCAGCGACCCGCCGTTGTGCCGGATCATTCAAGGCCTCGCGCCACGGGGTGACCGTCACGGAGCTGCGATTCGTCGCAATGCCGAGTGGAGCGTGGAAGTCATCGACGATGGCGGCGGTGGCGTTCAGGGATCCGATCACTGACCGCGCCGCACGCGCGTGCAGGAGGATGCTCTCGTTCGCGATCGCGCCCGCGGCGTCCAAACGCCCCATTAGCCGCCCGGTCGCGTCGAGCACGGTCGCCCGACGCGTTGCTCGCGCGGCCTTAAGCCCACACCGGTGACCTTCAAGCTTGTCCGGTGCCGTAGCCATCACGTAGTCCAGTTCGACAACTCTGAACTGATCCTGGAGCTCGAAGCAGCGCGCCAAGATGGCGAGTTGCACCGCGACTTCGCCCTCGATCCCCTGCGTCGCCCGCTTCAACCCACCGGGCTTGGACTCTTCCTCCACCCTGTCAGCCAGTGCCTCTAACGCGAGTAGCGCGTCCTCCTGGACGTTCAGAATCGCCTCGGACGAAGCGCTCACCTTATCCCACAGAGTCTGCGGGTCCCCGCCATGTTCGTGGATGGTCATGGCCTCTTCGATCGCAGCCGCCGAACTCCTCATCGTGGCGAGCACTGCGTCGCGCTGCCGCCTCCGGACGTCATCGAGCTTCCCGTCGATCCCGACGAGCAGTGCCTTCAGCTCTTGAGCTTCGCTCTGCTGTGCAAGCTGGCTTAGTAGCCCGGAAACCCCCGAGAGGACAGCCGGATTCGTCAACAGCGACTTCGGTCCATCCTCGACCTGGAGCCACTTGAGTGACTTCTTTCCGGTTTGCCCGAGCATTGCGTGGCTGGTGCCCTTGGTGTTCGTCTTCATGAGACCACCGCTGCGCTTCAGTCGCGCCGCCGACTCCGGAGTGAGCTTCAGGTACATCGCCGACTGTTCGACGACCCCGGAAACGGTCGTGAGGGCATCGGAGCCGACTTGGGCGAAGGTCGTGACTCGGCTTAGGTCCACATTTCGCGCCTGGTCGAGGGCTCCCAGGTGAATCAGGAATCGGGTGACTGCCGACTGTTCACCGGCGACCACCACTCCGTCCCCGTCGCTGACCAGCTCGACTTCGTGGTCCATTAGCGCTCCTTCTCTTTCCTACCGAGACTGCCGTTTGGCGAGGGTCTGCGCCGTCAGAGGGTCGACGAGGTCGTCCACAATGAACGTCGGTTCACCCATCTCGTGCGCACGGACACATCTCGATGGGGCGGTTGCACCGTCATCTAGGCAGCGGCTGAGCCTCGGGTTCACCGTTGCGGTCAAGCCGCGGTGGCGACGACCCGACATCAGAGCACGCCCTGGTGGCTGAGTCTCTCCAGATGCCGCAGGCTGTTCAGTTGTTCAAGGAACCTCGGGTAGTCGTCGACGCTCTTGAGAGGGTCGGTGCTCAGCTTGAAGTCTCGGCGGATCCGCGCAGTTCCTGCCTGTACCACGTCTCCTGCCATCGTGTCGTCAACAGCGGCATCGATTCTCTTCAGGGTCATCGCGGCACGGTCCCGGGTGCAGCCGCTCGGGTGATCGGCGTTGAAGGTGTCGATGATGCGCTGCAAGCGCTGATCGCGACGGGTGTCCGCCTCTCGTTCACGAGCCAAAGCGAGCGTGTCCGCAAGGGTGGTAATCAGAGTCTTGAAGTTGGCATCGAGGTCGGGGACTCCGTGGGCACGCGCTCGGCCTTCGCTCTCGTTGTCAGCGAGATAGGCAAGTAGTTCCTTGGCGAAGCCGGCCTTGGTGATGGTTGCGTCGAAGGTGCTCTCGAACGCAGACTCGAGCGAGTCCCATAGGCTGCCCGACTTGGCTTCGAGACGCGACTTGATCGAGTCCTCGGTGATCTTCTTGGCGGACTCCTCATCCAGGCCGAGGAAGGTGCGCGCGTAGCGTCGTGCGGCGGCAAGGGCTACCGGAAGGGGAACCAGATCCTCGGGTTCGCGCACGGTAACACCGTCTGTCACGGTCAGAGCGACGGTCTGCGCCCAACGTGACAACCCAACGATGAGATCGTCGGAAACAGTCGGCTTTCCTCGGGCTCCGCCACGATTGATCTGCTTTCGCATGGTGTCGCCAGCCCGGTCTCCGTCGAGGAGGACGGCGCAGGCGGGCTTTATCTGATCGCGCCCACGTGCGAGATAGAGCATGTATGGCACGTTCGAGCCGCCGTGAACGATGGTCACCTGGTTGAGGTCGAGACACTGAGACGGGGGTGTCCCCTGGCGCAGGAGCCGAGCGTTCATACCAGCGAGGAGGACTTGATCCGAGATGCCTTCGACGAAGAGGTTGTCACCTCCGATGAAAGCGGTCTCGGCGACGAAAGCCCCGAGTGATGTTCGAAGAGGTTCGTAGTGGTTCCGGGTGGCATCCTTCACCAGGCGCGTTCCTTCATCACGTGTGCCCTTATCTACGACACGGACACGGTGCCCCGCGTTTCTGTTGATCAGGAAGGGCGAGTGGGTGACATAGATGACTTGGTCTTGTCGGTCAGAGTCCTCAGGCCGAGCGTGATTCTCCAGTACTCGGAGCAGGTCCTGCTGGCCGGAGGCAGAGAGGTACGCATCGGGTTCGTCCATCAACAGGACCTCTGGTAACCCGGCCGGGCGCTCATGCGACAACAATTGGACGTAGTAGCTGAGGAAGTACCGGAGACCCCGACTCCTCTCGGTGAAGGAGTAGTCAGTGCCGGTTCGGTCACGGATGGTGAAAACTAGCTCGTGCTCTCGAGGGGAGACTCGCAGCTGGAACTCGGGATCCTGACTCCACCACCGCGACACGTTGAGATGCCGGGCGATGGAGTTGTTCATCTCCTGAATCAGGCCGTTGACCAGCCCCTCGCGCTCGTCTTCGATCGCCTTCCTCAGCTCGCGGAAACTCGACTCCTCAATGCGAGCCACCCGACCAAGAAGGTCCACGCCGAGTTGCTGTGCGTCTAACTCGTCGTTAGGGCCATTCGGGAGCAAGTTCGCCGCTTGAGCAGTAACGTCATTGGTGGTCTCTAGACTTGCAAGGACCTGGAGCAACCGATTGCGTTCCCTGCGATTGCTGAAGCGTTCACCGTCGTTAGCGAGGGCAGAGATGGGTACCGAGTCGGGCAAGGCGACCTCAGTCTGCAGCTCATGAGGATGGGGAAGGATTGTCTGGAGCGACGCAAGTTGGGTTGCAGTGAGTTCGACCCGCTCATCGCTAGCGTCGACGACGACCGTGAGTCCGGGCTCGACCCTGAGCAGCAGCAGATCCCCATTCTGCTGCAACGGAATCCCTTCATCCCGGAGAAGCTGCGCGTCTTGGTCGTCTGGGACCAAGGTCAGCCCCACCTCCGGGAACAGTCGTTGCCCGCGCTCGACAGAGAAAAGCGATGAGGACCGGCAGAAGTCACGCTGCAAGAGTCCTTCCCCCGTGAGGGCGATCTTGATCGCATCCAGGAGATGAGTCTTACCGGACTCGTTCGCCCCGACCACCGCTGTGATATCCGCCTCTATCGGAACACGAACATGTGGCATCCAGCCATCGGTCATCTCCTGCCATGCCCTGACCTTGCTACCCGGCGTCGCCTTCAGTTCGTAGTCGAAGTTGAACGACTTGAAGAACCGCAGCCAGACCTCTTGAATGCGCACCCTTGCTCCTCTCCAGTCCGCCTCGAAGGTAGCGCACGGCACCGACAGCCGACTCTTGCGCGCGGACAGGTCGCGATCGCCTTGCCATCGATGTCGAGTCACGCCCGCTTGTGCAGGGCAAGAGCCAGACCCAACTGCTGTCCGCCGTCGAGGGACTTCTCGAACTGCCGATAACGGGCGCGGTCCTTGGCGGTGGGCTTCCTGCCGCGCCAGGCGGGTGAGAGATCGAGGTGGCCGTGGGCGACGTGGATCCACTGCCAGGTTAGGGCGTAGCTGCGGGACTGCCGTCTCGTGTTGGGGCGGACGTCACGAACCCATTCCTCGAACCAGCGCCTCATCCCGAGACGCTGCGGCATCTTGGCCTCGAGAGCGCGGTAGTCCTCATGCGGCGTCTCTTCGACGACCCGCCTGATCCGAGCCTCCCATTCGTCGGCGGTGACGAGCATCGTCGCCGAGCAGGCTCGGGCGCAGCGCACTCCCATCGGGCCGGGCACGCCGAGGGCTTCTGCGGCGGCGGCCCACGACGTGATGTTCGGGTGCAGCCGCGCCAGCGAGAGCGAGGCGAACTGGCGCACGGTGGCTTCGCTCGAGCCAGAGGCGTCGGCGAGGTGCTCGAGGTACTGCTCGTGCGGGATGACTTGCGGGATGACGAGCAGGGTGACCGGCATGCGCGCTCCGTCGGATCTGATCGTGTCGAGGTGGTGGGACAGGCGCCGGTGCGGGGCGCGGGCGGCCATGACGAGTCGGGTCAGGGTGGGAGTCATGACGGTGCGGTCGGCCAGCCAGCCGAGCGGCCCGTCGTTCGTGGTCGGGGTGAGCTCGGTCCACGGCGTCAGCAGCGTAGCTGCGGTGTCAAAGTCGTCGGCGCACAGGATCGCGTCCGCGGTCGCCAAGGCCTCGCCGCGCAGGGCGGGGTCGTCGGGTGGGCGCATCCCCCAGCGTGGCCCGCGGGTCGAGGTGCGGTCTGCGGCGACGTACGCGAGGTCCGCGACCCATTGGGCGAGGTCGTCGGCCGCGGGTTGTCCGGCCAGGTGGAGCAGGAGTGTGGTCAGGTGCCTCAGGTCGGTCAGGTATCCCGCGGCCTTGGCCGGCTCCCCGAGCACCCTGACGTGCTCACCCGTGAGAGCCGAGTTGACTCGCGCCTGGGTCGTCAGGATGGCCGGCGAGGCGGGCTGCCGTGGGAGGCTGGCGAGGTCGTGCTGGCACTGCTTCAGCGGTCCTTGGCCGAGCGGGTTGCCGCACACCGTGGCGGCGCCGACGCGGCGCAGGTGGGAGTGACGCTGGTCGCGGAACGGCCGCCCGCACTCCGGGCATTCGGCGACCAGGACGAGGCCGTGTTCGGTGCAGGCGGTGACGAGCAGGAGCCGCCACGAGCTCTTCCAGGTGCCGGTGTCGGCGAGGCAGGCTGGGCAGATCTGGGTGCCATGGCCCGGGGTCCAGCCGCGGGCAGCGACCTGCCGGTACGAGTACCGGTCTGCCGGGTCCAGGCCGGTCAGGTCGAGGGCGGTGCCGTCGAACGAGGCGAGGGTGGCGGCATACACGCTGTCCTCGTCGACGCGGGCGAGGGCGGCGAGTCGGGTGATGGTCTCGGGTGAGGGCGCGAGCGTGAGGTAGCGGGTGCCGGCCCGCCCTCGGCCGGTGGCGGCCAGCAGTTGGGCGGTGGTCAGGCCGTTAGCGTCGGCGAGGTGCTCGAGCCAGGACTCGATCGACTCCCCAGGCCGGGGAGCCACGGAGACCGGCAGGGCGGCGGTCATGACCGGATGGGTGGAGGTGTGCGCGACCCCCAGGCCCTGTCGTCCGGCAGGAGATCCTGGGGGGCACTTCCCGGTCCCTCGCAAGGGTGGGCGACAAGGGTGACACTAGCGCCCGCGTCGACGTTGGTCATCGGAGGTGGCTCAGGGTTACCGGGTCGGCTTGGATCACTCACGCCGTTCTCCTCCGTTTGGGGTGACGTCGGCGGGCGTGGTCGAGGCGGCCATTGCGGTAACCGTGGCCGGCGGCGATGCCGGTGTACCCCGACAGCTCGGCGAGGTCGGCGCACTCGGTCGCGATGGGGCAGGCGGCGCAGAGGGCGGCGGGTTCTGCCAGTGCGGCCAGTCGAGCCGCGGCGGTCACTGAGGCGGCATACGTGCCCTCCCAGCGTGCCCATTCGACGGTGAGGTCTTTGCAGCTGCCGTCGGCGAGGCTCCAGGCCGCGTCACGGGCCAGGACCTCGCGGCTGATGCCCCTCACTGGTGGCTCCGCTGGGAGCCGAGGCACTTGGTTGGGACGTGTGCCGTGGTGATGGTGATGGCCTCGAGGAGGTCGGCGTCGGAGCCGTACTGGCGCAGGAGCTGGTGTTGGAGGGCGGTGCGTGCCTCGAGAGCGGCGCGCTCGGTCGAGTTGGAGCCGGCGATGTCATGGCAGTTCCAGACCAGCCACACGCGAGTCACGGAGACGGGCATCGGCGAACCATCGGCGAGGAGCTCCTCAACGAGCATCCGGAGCTCTTCGGCGTAGTGGGCGTAGAAGGTGGCATCCATGGCTGGGATGGGGGTGTCGGCCATCGCGTTCAGGATCCGTTCGGCTCGGGTGTGGAGGTCTTCGTGGTCCGGCTCGAGGTGGTTCATCCGTACCTCCGGGTGACGCCGGCGAAGGTGGCGCGGGCAGCGGGGATGGTGAGGAGGTCGGCGTCGGCGAGGAGCTGTTGACCGGCCTCGTGCAGCAGCAGCCGGGTCTCGGGGTCGATGCGGGTGTCGAAGGCGTGGATGTCGCGGTCGGGGAAGTGGGGCCAGGGGCTGGAGCGCATCGGGCCGTGGGTGAATCGCGTCCAGATCCAGCCGAGGGCGAGGACGTCGATGTCGGCGCCGGACAGGCTGGGCGGTAGCAGCCGGGTGGTGCTTGAGGGCAGGTGGGTGACGGCTCTCAGGGTGTCGCGGCGGCGCTGGTAGTCGACGAGGCCGGCGGCGAGTAGCGCGTCGAGGGATCGGACGAGCAGTTCTGCGTCCTGGTGGCGGAGGCCGGCGCCGGTGTGGATGCCGTGGATGAGCAGGCTGGTGGGTATGCCGGTCACGCCGAGGGCGGCGGTCGACTCACCGGGGGTGGGGTCGCCGTTGTGGGCCTGGGTGATGAGCATGTGCAGCGCGGTGGCGGCGCGGGTGAGCGAGAGCCACTGCCCGGGCCGTCGTGCCGGGGCGCCGTCGCCGGTCGGCAGTGGCAGCAGCGCTGGGACGTGCCTGGGGTGCAGTCCGTCTTTGGTGACGTGGTGGCGGAGGCGGGTGAGGAACCAGTCGAGCCGGGCTCGGTCTGCGGGGGTGAACTCGGCGGCCTGGTGCATTCGGACGTGTGCCGGGCGCTGTCGTTTGTCGCGGACGAGGCGGCGGCTGCACAGCACAAGCAGGGCGGCGACCGAGGATGGGTCGGGTGACGGGTAGGCGCCCCACGTCCGAGCGGCCGCGATATCGACTTCCGGGAGGTCAGGGGGCGCGTCCAGTAGACGATGCTCGATGCTCGAGGCTGTGTGCTGACAGCGGCGGCGGAGTCGGTAGAGGATCCCCCGGGCTCGCGGCTGCTCGATCGCGGCCTCGGCGAGATCGCGCAGGATCTCGGCGAGCTCAAGGACGCGCGGGTGCGTGGGTGTGAACGTGTGTGCGGCGCCGGCGCGGACGAGGTAGCAGCGGCACCGGAGGCAGATCGGCATGAGGGCGGTCTGCCAGAGCAGGTCGGTGTGGCCGGTGGTGAGGGTGCAGGCCGGGCAGAGCCACACGACCTCGAAGTGGTGGCGCCACCCGTGCCGACGCTGGATGCCGTGGCCGCGGATGGCCAACGGGTAGCGGTTCATCGTCAACTGCCGCGCGGCCCCGTCGTCGAGCCCGGCCAGCGACGCGACGACGTCCAGCTCACGCGCGGGGATGTCGATGTCGTGCCGACACCGGGGCAGCACCCGTCCGCGGGGGATGCCGTTGGCGTCGGCCAGGCGCACGGCATACGAGCTGAGCGGCTCGGACGGCCGCGGCGCGGGACGCACGGGCAGGACCGTCATGACACGGGGACTTTCACTCGCCGGCGTCGGGACGGCTGTGGCGCGACCGCGCGGAGCTCGTCCTCGCCGGCCATCGCGCGGGCGGACAGGGGGACGGCGTCGAGGTGGGCGGTGGTGATGGTGTCCGAGCCGTCGTCGAAGGCGGCGAGCAGTGCCTCGGTGAGCAGCAGGGCGGTGTCGCCGACGTAGCCCTGCGTTCTGCGCCAGATGTAGCCCTGCGCAGGGTGGATGACTTGTGCTGCTTGGTCGTGTGCCCGAGCGCGGCGAACCGAATGGACAGGTACTGCTGGGTGATGCGTTGGGGCAGGTCGAGGTCGTCCACACCTTCCTGCTTGAGTCGCACCAGAACGCGCCGTTCGATCTCGACGAGGCTGACCTTGCTGCGGGTGCCGTCGAAGCCGGCCAGTTCCTCGTCGACGATCCGGACGAAGCGTGGGTCGATGACCTCGAAGCCCTGGCGGCCGCGGGTCCTGCGGCCATCGACCAGGCCCCGCAGACCCTCGCGTTTGAAGGACTTGATCCAGCCACGGATCGTGTTGGCCGAGACACTGTTCTGGACGACCTCGCCGGCCAGGACGCGCCGGACCCGCATGCGATCGACGCTGTACTCGAAGGTGAGTTGGCGCGCCATGGCCTCGATCCGCTTGGTCAAGCTGACCCCGAAGCCCTCGCCGAACGGATAGAAGGGCTCCCCGTCGCGGGCCATGAGCGGATGCCCGTCGCGGTACGCGGTGAGGATCTCCAGCACCACCTCGAGCTTGAGCAGGATCTCGGCGCGGATCGCCGGAGTCAGGCTGCTCCACCACGGCTGCAGCGACAGGTGGATCGCGGCCAGGCCCTCGTCGCCGAGACCGGTGACGGCGAGCTTGTCGGCGCGCACGAAGTGGTTCTCCCCGAGAGCGTCCTTAACGGTGACGCCGTGCCGGCCCAGCTCCACCACGACGGCCGGGCCGTAGGTCATCAGGACCCTGGCTCCGACGTAGAGCTCGACCGCCTTGCTCACGCCGTCACGACCTCAGACTGGTGCACCATGATCCGTGTCGCCTGGGTGATAGGTACGTCGAGGTCGCAGTCGATCTGCCCGCTCCAGATGCCGTGCCACATCGCAGACACGACGTGTCCGCCGCCGGCATCGAGCTCGAGCACGTCGGCGACGGTGCCCTGGCCCTCGAGGTACTCGTGGAGCACCCGCAGCGACCCGGGGTACCACGGCATCGGTCGGCGGAAGCCGTGAATCCACATCAGGTTCACCCGCCGGATCCGCGACCAGCCCGAGAACACCTCATGGCTCCAGCCCACCTCCGCGCACGCCTCAGCGGTGAGCCGCACCTTCAGCCGGAAGTCCTCCTCTTGCCGCCTCACTGGTCGGGCGTCCCACAGTCGGACCGAGCCGTCGTCGTGCCGACTCAGCAGGTCCGGGGTGTGCTCCAGACGCCGTCCCCGACGCTTGGCCGGCAACCGAAGCAAACAGGGCTGAGCGACCAGCCAAGTCACGTCGGGGCGGCGATCCAACTCCCTGAGCAGGTCATGCTCAAGGCCTGTCTCCAAGTGCAGGTGGTTGCGGGTCGTGACTGAGTACGCGTACACCGGCACGTGCCCCGACCCTGCCTTCACCTTCGGAGTGCGGGTGCGATTCAGCTGGGCAACGTCCGGGCGCTCCGGCCACGGCCACACAGCCAGGTCCGCCCCCACGTCGAACAACCACTCAGTGTCCATGTCGGGGCACAGCACCACAGGGGCTGGCCGGTTCCGGGCGTGCGAAATAGACTCGTCCACGCGACGGCACCTTCGTTTCTGCGCTAAAGATTCATCAGGGCCGGCGTCGAGGGGTGCCCGCTGCAACGGGCGCCCCTCATCCATGTCCAGACTTGGGGCCCTCACATCCAGCCTGCTGGCAGCGTAGTCCTGCACTAAGTGCTCGACAAGAGCGACGCGCCCATTATTTAGGACCCTCGTCGCAGCGAGCGCCGACCAGATGGTCAGCGCCCGAGCGCTGGATATGCCCGCTCTCGCGTTCGTGCAGGTCACACCGTTACCCGATTAATGTGCAGAGGTGCACATTAAGTTGGGAGTGTTGTTGGCGCCACGGGCAGAGGTGGGCTAGCGTGGACGTCACCAAGCTAGTTAGCGGTCTGACCAGCCGCCCCGATGAGAACCCTGGGATCTTCCCTGTGGCCAGGATCCACCGCGCGATGCCGCCCGGTGAGCGAAGCGTGCCCACCGCGGCTGAACGACTTCCCACCGCGACAGCGGCGTCTGACGCATGGCCCTGCCTCAACCCGACCTGCTCAGGCCGGGACACCGACGCACCCGAGAAGTCGAACCGGTCGGGAGTATGCGTGTGGCCGGCCCGAGGCCGCCCTAGCTACTTCTGCTCGAGCGCCTGCCGGGAGCAGTACGAGTACGAACGAGCACAGCTGACGGAGGACATCAAGGCCTTGGATGAAGCGCTTGACGCCCCCGGGGGCACATATCGGGACCGCCGTCGAGTCGAGACCGAGCTGGCCAAACGCAAATGGGCGATGCAGCGCTACCTCTTCGACTCCGCCCAGCTCGCCTCAAATCGCAAGCCCGCAAAGGAACGCAGATGACGCCGGTTGGCTTCCAGGACAACGTCGCCTTCGCCTGGAAGTGCGAGAAGCTCTTCCGGCGTGCTCTCAAGCACCAACGCGGGAGCGCTAGCCCTGAGCGACCCCATCACAGGGCCCCGGGTCACCCATGAGTTCCGCGGAGGCACCCACGGACGACACGGATCAACTTGTAAGGCACCGTCTCCGGGAGTTGGGCGTGGGAGAATCCATGCTTGCCGATATCCCAGTGCTTGACCGCCTGGACGCCCTCATGGTGTATGGGAGTCAAGCCAGGGGCGATGCGGTCGAGACGTCGGACTTGGACTTGCTCGGCCTGGTGCAGGAACCAACAACGAGCACACGCTCGGGCGATGTCCACCTCAGCTACTACACCGTTCAGCAGTTGGCCTCCGGAGTGGGAACGCTCTTCGGCGCGCACCTAAGGCGAGACGGGGAGGTGCTCTTTGACAAGCATGGAGAGCTACTTGCGGCGCTAGACCGCATGGGCCCTGTGGATACCGCCCTCGTGCATGATCGCTCGCGGAACATGTCCCAGCTATTCACAACTCCTGATCTCGACCTCCCTCGCTACCTGCCTGGTCTACTCCGCGAAGCGCGATACCTCCTGCGGAGCTGCCTCTACGCCAGCGCCATAGCCGCAGGACAGCCCTGCTTCTCGGTTCGCGAACTGGCGCGCCGTCATAGCGACCCGGACCTGGCACGTCTGCTGGGGTCACGACACCTTGAGGAACCGTCGGCGAGCGACTACTCCCAGTGCGTGAGCCGCCTTGAGCAACTGCTCGGACCCCTTCCGGCCAGCAGGCATGGCTCGCTAGAAGCCACCATCGTGAATGAGTGGGGCCGTAGCGGCGACCTGCTGTCGATGGCGTTCATGGCTCTGGGGGCTTCTGTTGCCGATTTCGATGACTACGCCGAGGCTGAGAAAATCCTACTGTGACTGGGCAGCTGGCGTTCATAGGCGACGTGCACGGGTCCCTGCCAGCACTTCGCGGGATCTTGCGTGCCGTCGACGAGCTTGAAGTGAACCACACTGTCTTCCTCGGCGACTACATCAACAAGGGCCCAAGCTCAGCCGAGGTGTTGGGCGTGATCCTTGAACTGGCGGCCACCGGCGCCGCGACCCCTCTGGCGGGAAATCACGAACGTGCGATGCTGACTGCACTCGACGAGGGCAATCTCTCGCCCTTTCTTGCCATGGGCGGCGCCGCGACGATTCGCTCCTATGTCGGTGGCACCGTGGGACCAGACGTCCTAAAAGACTTCCGCACTTCATTTCCCCCCGAGCACCTTGAGGCGCTCAGGTCGATGCCGGAGGTCTTCGAGGCCCCGGGCGTGGTCGCGACCCACGCCCTCAGGAGTTCGGATGGCCACAGGTTTCGGATCAGTGCGCATGTGAACGTGGGGCTAGTTCCAGTGATCTCGCGCAGGGCTGCCCTGATCGACACGGGATGCGGTCACGCCACAGGACGATTGACGGCGCTGTTGTGGCCGTCTCGCAGGTTCGTACAGGTAGACGACGCTGGAACGCTTCTATGAAGGTGCGCTCAAGCCCTGTAAGCGGCCGAGGAACAGCGTCGCCTGCGCGATGCCGTTCTCATCGCCGATCCTTCTGTTGACGTCCAGGCACGCCAGCGCGTCCTGCCGAGCAGCAGCGTCGTCGCCTGCACCATGCCTGCATTTCGCAAGGAGGAGGAGCGAGATAGCTTCACCCCTCAAGTTGGCGATCTGCCGATTCGTGACGAGGGCACGCTCCGCATGAGCAACGCCCGCTTCATAATGCCCCGTGAGGATCTGCAGTTGTGCGCACAACGCCTCTGCGTTCGCATGAAGGGCAGAGGCCGGGAACCCGTGGAGAAGGGCCAGCGCCGTCTCCGAATGCCGCACCGCAACAGGGATCTCACCGGAGTAGATCTCCAGCCTGGCTAGGTTGACGTGCGACTGAGCTTGGTCTACCGCGAGCCCCGCGTCGGTCCTCGCTGCGAGACCAATCTCGAAGCGATCGCGGGCACTTCCAAGGTCCTTAAGCTTCTGGTAAGCGAGTCCGAGCTCATCCAGAATCCTGCAACGCACCTTCAGGGCGTTCGGGTCATGGCTCGAGACTAGCGTGAGGGCGTGTTCTAGGCGCCCAACGGCCTCCAGGTCGCGACCTTGGCGCCGGTAGATGCCCGCTTGAGCGGCGAACGCCTCGGCCGCGAGGGGTGTGTGAAGGTGCCCTTCGCCGGTCGTGAAGTAGTCGATGGCGTGTTGCGTTGAAGCAATCGCGCCCTCCAGGTCGCCTGACCGCGCGCGCTGTTGGGCGTACGCAAGGTGCTCAATGGGACCACCAATACGCGCCGCCTCCTCGAGGGAGGTCAACCCGGCCTGGTGCTCCCCGAGCGCGACGAGCTTCTGGCCCCGAAGTCGCAGCCGGGCGGCGCGAAGAACGTCTTGCCCCGAGGAAGGCAGTAGGTCGACGTGGTTCGCCACTTTGACCCCGACGGTAGGAGCCCAGCTGCGCAGCCGCTCTCGAAGCTTCTGCAACAGGTCGCGCCCATCGACGATCGACTCGTACAGCATTGCGTTCTTCTTGCTCAACTGATCCCGAAGTTGGTGGATTTCGTCGTCCGGCGCTTCGTGGGACAGGAACGCGACCCAAACGTCTCGCATTGGCCGTTCGGTCTCGCCCAACTCGAGCAGGGCTGTGAACAACTCCTCCTCCGTGCCTGAGCTGTACCCCCAAGGGCTCCCTGGTGCGCTTCCCCAACGGTCCCTGAACAGAACGATCATGAAGTGGCTCTCGCCGATCAGTTCGTTGATGGCCTCCTGGGGCCGTCGTGCGGTCCCTCGCACGCGCTCCCATCCGACCACCTCGAATTTGACAGAGGGGCTCGGTTCAGCGGCATTGAACTCTTCGACGCAGTTCCGCACCACGTCGCGCTCGGCACCCAGCCCGCTCGGTGAGGCGAGGAAGATGATGTATGGGAGAGCCTCGGTCATACCCCACCTTATCGAAGGGGATGGTGTCCGATCGTCGGCAAGACATAGCCAAGACATCCTGCTCACGCAGTTCGTGACGAGCCGCTGCCTTGGCAGTGTGGCCCGCTCGTGACCTTCTGTTACTGCTCGCTGCCGCTGTCAGGCAAGCCCTCGAGGTAGGCGTCTATACACAATTTGAGGACTGCGAGGTAGGCGGGGAATGCGTCATCGACTGTGACCTCGCTTTGGGCCTCGAAGGTCCCGATGTCGATCTCGATCTGCGTCCAGAAGCGTGAGATTGAGCGGAGGATTGACACCGCTTCGACGAGGAGGTCCACGTCGGGCTCGAAGTCGGGGTCCACCAGGTACTTGCCAAGCGCATGGGTGAGGTCATGCCGGTGTTGGTAGATCCGATCGAGGACGTGCATCTGCGCGGACGTGATGGCGTTGGAGTCGACCAACCAAAGCAGGGACGCACGAAACGCGGACTTGGGATCGAGGGCGAGCACCTTGCTCTCGTACGCCTCCTGGCCATCCCGCCCCAGGAGCCAAACCGACCTACCCATCGCGTTGGAGAAGCCGTAGAAGCCCTTGACGTCGTCGAGGACGCTGCGCTTGATCATCTCGTGGGTGAGTTGGAACAGACCAGCGAACGCGAGGGTGGACCTGATCCGCGAAGGCTCGAGCTTGGCCTCGAGTCCCTTGATGGGCTCGTAACCAGGATCCAAGTCAGACATCATCCATAACTCTCATGCAGTCGAGATGCAGCGAAGATTGCACGACCGTGTGCGGGGTACTTTGCACGATCGCCTCGATCTGGTTGGCGTGCGCAAGATCCAGGGTGGTGCATCGCCGCAGGTCACCGGCTTGTCGGGCAGAGTGCGCTGAGGTCCAAGACTGTTGTCGAGAAGTGGGCAAGACTGCGCTCCGCCGCGCATCAGGACCTGGGTGCTGGGAGCTGTTCGCGGAGTTGGTCCAAATAGTGGTGCTCGGCGTCGCGCACAGAGCGGAGAACTGCCGTAGGGATCGTCCCGGGCGGATGGCTCGCCCTAGATCTCGCGAAGTCGTTCCACGCTACCCGAAGCTCCTCCCCCGCCTTGAGCAGGGACGCCGGCGGGTCTGTCAGGCGGAAGTCGATCCAAGCAGAGTCCACTCTGTGCCACTGTTCGGCGGCAGGGTGGATCACGGTGTGTCTCTTGCCCGTTTCGCTGCCTGTCAGTTCCTCCTGCAGGACGACCGAGACATCGGTTTGCATGAGGTGGCGCCTGAACGCTCGATAGGCAAGGAGCAACTCCTTCCGCGCACGGTAGGTCTCGGCACGAGTCGATTCAGACTCAGCTCGTCGTCCGCTCAGGAGCTTGGCACCTTCTGCCACGGCGACGCCCACGAACGCAGCAGCAGCCGTGATGATCGCGCCCAGGACAGTGGGATCGCTCATTGACTGCTGCCCGCCCTCTCCCGCGTCCACCCGTCAACGCTGATACAACAATAACGAACTCAGAGTTGTTGATGATTCGGGAGGAGCGTCGAGAAGCAGCCACTGCGCGAATAGTGGCTGTGCGCGCTGCACGAGCTCACCCTCCCAGGGTGCCCGATGGGCTCCTAGGGGTGCTCGTGGAGCCCTCTTAGCAGTTGTCCTCCTAGAGGCGCGATCCCTCACTGTCCAATCAGCGCAACAACGGGAGAAGGAAGAGGCCGTAGTCGATGGTGGTCTGTCCTGCATCAACGCGGTCGCGGGCTTCAGCAAGGGCGGCCTCGTCGCCTTGCTCGATCATGTACGCCAGCACTGCGCCCAAGTGTGCGCCAGCAACCGGGTCTCCGGTGTCGGCGCTGGAACATAGCTCGCCGAGCGCGTCGCAATTGCCTCGCACTGCCAGGCGGAAGAGGGAGCGGTACAGGGACCATGTCATTGCGTCGTCCACGTCGTGGCCTGGAAGCCATGCTCCGGAGGTGGCGTTGGTGCGAACTTCGGCGTGCGCACGGGCGCGGAGTTCCGCCAGTAGCTCGACGTCGCCTTGCCGGATCAACTCCTCTAAGAACCTGGCCAGCAGTCCCCTTCCTACACGATCGGCATGAGGCCGGATCAGCACCGTGGCTGCGGTCAAGTGGCCCCGATGAGCGGCTTCGACTGCAAGGGCATGGGCTGTGGCTTGAGGATGGGGCTCCTGGGTGAGTACGTCCCAAAAGGAGAGCGGAGGCGGCGTTCGTGCGTAGCGCGCGAGGTGATCCTGGAGCATGTAGTCGTGAAGGTCGTAAGCCTCACGTGGAGTCCCGTCCGGGTGGGTGTACCAGTGGGGGGTTAGCGCCGGGACGCCGTGATGGTGGATGTCGAGAGCGTGGATCCCGATAAGCGGGTCGTCAAGGCGGGCAGACTCCGTGGCTTCGTCGAGGGCCTGAGCCAGCCATTGCTCGGGAGGTCGCCGAGCGGGATGGTCGAGGTAGCCGGGCGCGGCGCCTTCGATTGCCCAGCGGGGGATGGGGTTGGGCATCCCGACCCGGCGCAGGTCGCCAGCTGCTCGTAGGACGGCGCTGGCGGCGGGGCTGTAGCTGTTGGTGGTGTGGGTGCCCTCGGGCGGGTAGAGCCGGTGGACGAGCTGGGTGCCGCCGGCCAGGACTTGGGTGATCTTGCGGCCCTGCTCGGGATGCTCGACCTGTGCGGCTGCGTCAATTGCTTTGCGGAGCCGCGGGTCGTTGATCGCCGATTGGGCGTCTAGGTCAGCCTGGGTGTCGGCGTATGACCTCACGTGTAGGTCGGGGTATGGGCTGACGTGTAGGTCGGTCTCGGCGAGTCGTTGTCTGTACTGGCCTTGGGTGGGGCCACCCTCCGGTTCATCGACCGCGAAGTTGATGATCCCGAAGGGTGGCTTGCTCATGATCTTGGATGGAGTGTCCTGGATGAACATTCGTCGTTTCCGTGCCCTGCATGAGCGGGGTGTGCCGTTGGCTCAGATTGCTCGGGAGTGTGGGCATGACTGGCGGACGGTGAAGAAGTACCTGGCCCAGGACGGGCTGGTCGGCCCGCCGTCGGGGTCGTCGCGGGTGGGGACCCAGCCGCGTCTGATTGACCCGTTCGTCGGTGTGGTGGAGGCGTGGTTGCGTGCGGATATCACGATCAAGGGTGCGGTGGTCCATGAGCGGCTGGTCGCCGAGCACGGGTTCCCCGGTTCTTACCAGCGGGTCAAGGAGTATCTGGCGGTGGAGCGGCCTCGGGTCGCGGCGCTGCTCGCGGTGGAGGATGAGAACCCGTTGACCGGGTTTCACCGCCGGTTCGAGGTCGTTCCCGGCGCGCAGGCCCAGGTCGACTGGGGTGAGGAAGGTGACCTGCTCGCTCACGTCGGTATCGCGAACGTGTACTCGTTCCACATGACGCTGTCGTACTCGCGGGACCCGTTCTGTTGTTACACGACGTCGATGGACCTGGCCACGTTCTGGGACTGCCACCGGCGGGCGTTCGCCCACTTCGGTGGGGTCCCCGGCTCGATCGTGTACGACCGGACCAAGACCGTCGTCAAACGCCACGTCGCCCCCGGGGTAGCCGTCCCGTTGCACCCGGAAGCGGCCGCGTTCGCGGCGCACTACGGGTTCGTCATTGACGTCCTGGCCGCGTACCGACCCACCGGTAAGGGCCGGGTCGAACGCCAGGTCAACATCGTGCGCGATCACGTGATCGCGGGCCGGCGGTTCGACTCGGTGGCCGACCTGGACGGGACGTTCGCGGCGTGGCTGCCGATCCGGCGAGCCCAGGTCCACCGTACCCACGGGCAGGTCATCGCCGTCCGGGCCGGGGTCGATCGGGACGCGCTCGGGCCGTTGCCGCCGCGGCCCTACCTGGTCGCTGAACAGCACCTGCGCCGGGTCGGCAAAGACGCCCTGATCTCCTTCGAGGCGTCGCACTACTCGGTCCCCGCCACCCGGGTCCGCCCAGGCCAGCGCGTCGCCGTGCGGGTCAGTGCTGACACGGTCACGATCCACACCCTGACCGTCGACGCCCCCGCCAGCAGCGACACGCTCCTGGCGTCCCATCCCCGGGCGAAGCTACGGCACGCCTTCGTGGTCGACCCGTCCCACTGGGCCGGGCTACCCGACGGACACACCCGCGCGGTCAGCACCGACCCCGCCCCCGCCTGCCCGGTCCCGACCCCACCACCGGCCCTGCCGGCCCCGGGCGACCTGATCACCGACGTACTGGCCCGACACCACGCCGACATCGCGGTCGCCACCCGACCCCTGAGCCACTACAGCGCCGCCGTCAGAGAGAACCAGCCATGAACGCCTTGACCACCGACCGGATCCGCGCGTCCGCCACCGGCCTGGGGCTGACCCACCTCACCGAGACGATCAGCACCCTGGTCGCGCGGGCCGAGTCCCAACAGATGGGCTACCTCGACTTCGTCGACCTGCTCCTCCAAGAAGAACTCGGCCTACGCGAAGGACGCCGGTTCCGTAACGCACTGAAACTGTCCGGGCTGCCCCACCACAAGACCCTCGACGAGTTCGACTTCCCCTTCCAACCCGGCCTGGACGCCCGCAAGGTCCGCGACCTGGCCACCCTGGAGTTCGTCCGCGCCAAGTCCAACGTCGCCCTCCTGGGCCCACCCGGAGTCGGGAAAACCATGCTCGCCGTCGCGCTAGCCGTCGCCGCCTGCCAAGCCGGCTACTCCATCTACTTCACCACCCTGGACGACCTGGTCCGGCGGCTACGCACCGCCGAAGCCACCGGCCGGTTCCCCCGCCAGCTCCAAGCCTTCCTGCGCCCCGCCGTCCTGGTCGTCGACGAAGTCGGCTACCTCCCCCTGGACCGCGCCGAAGCGAACATGTTCTTCCAACTCGTCACCCGACGATACGAGCGCGGAACCATGATCATCACCAGCAACAAATCACTGGCTGAATGGGGCGGCGTCCTCGGCGACGAAGTCCTCGCCACCGCGATCCTGGACCGGCTCCTACACCACTGCGACGTCATCGCCATCAACGGCCCCAGCTACCGACTCAAAGACCGCCTCAACCTGGTCACCGGAGGAGAACCCATGCCATGATCACCACGCCGAGACCGACACGTCAGGCCATACCCCACACGACACGTCAGGTCATACGCCGACA
>WBZP01001262.1_pt1 | contig 31937 bp, 29 predicted proteins | sample 5204301 | NCBI WGS metagenome assembly WBZP01 (sample SAMN12412401, study PRJNA552823) | activated sludge metagenome | isolation source: activated sludge from nitrification reactor of wastewater treatment plant... | place: USA: Pennsylvania | collected 2017 | reverse complement strand
GGCAAGGCGCACAAGGTGATGCCCGGCGCGATCGTGGGCGCCATCGCCAACGAGGGCGGCCTGCACCGCAGCGATTTCGGGCACATCAGCATCCGCAACGACTTCTCGTTGGTCGAGTTGCCACCGCAACTGTCCCGCGAGACGCTGAAGGCCCTGGAGAAGACCCGGATCCAGGGGATGCCGATCAATCTGCGGCTGGACCGGGGCCCGGCGGCCCGTGGCGGGCATGACAAGCGGGACAAGCCGCCGTTCAAGAAGAAGCACCGCAAGTCGCAATGACTCGGGAGCTCGACCGCGGCAGCGCGCAGCATGTCGGCGGTGGTGCGCGGGTCGCGTCGCTGACCGGGATCCGCGCGGTGGCGGCCCTGCTGGTGGTGGCCACCCACGCGGCCTACACCACGGGGAAGTACCCGCGGGGCTATGTGGGGCTGGTGTACTCCCGCCTGGAGATCGGGGTGCCGATCTTCTTCGTGCTGTCCGGGTTCCTGTTGTTCCGGCCGTGGGTGCGGGCGGCGATGCGGGATGGCCCGCGAAAGGGTGAGCCGTCGGTGCGCCGGTACGCCCGGCACCGGGTCCGGCGCATCATGCCGGCCTACGTCGTCACCGTGCTGGGCGCCTACCTGCTGTACCACTTCCACACGGCCGGGCCCAATCCCGGACACACCTGGATCGGGTTGCTGCGCAACCTGACTCTGACCCAGCTGTACACCGACGGGTACAACTACGCGTACCTGCACCAGGGTCTGACCCAGATGTGGAGCCTGGCCGTCGAGGTGTCCTTCTACGTCGCGCTGCCCGGGCTGGCGTATCTGCTGCTGGTGTGGGTGTGCCGACGGTCGTGGCGGCCGTGGCGGCTGCTGACGGCCATCGGGGCGCTCGGACTGATCAGCCCGGGGTGGCTGGTGCTGGTGCACAACACCGATGTGCTGCCCGATGGCGCGCGGTTGTGGCTGCCCACCTATCTCCTCTGGTTTCTGGCCGGCATGGCGCTGACGGTCCTGCAGGCGATGGGGGTGCGGTGTTACGGGTTCGTGGTGCTGCCGGTCGCGGTGTTCAGTTTCTTCGTCGCCGCGACGCCGATCGCCGGCGAGCCGACCACCTCACCGGCCGGCCTGGCCCAGGCGATCGTCAAGACGGTGTTCTACGCGGTCATCGCGGCGCTGCTGCTGGCGCCGGCGGCGCTCGGCGACGACGGCTGGTACACAAGGTTTCTGGCGAGCCGGCCGATGGTGTGGCTGGGTGAGATCTCCTACGAGATCTTCCTGGTGCACCTGGTGCTCATGGAGATCGCGATGACCTTCGTGTTGCACAAGCAGGTCTACACGGGCTCCACGGCGGCCCTGTTCGTCGCGACCATGGCGCTGACGATCCCGGTCGCCTGGCTGCTGCACCGGTTCACCCGGGTCCGCTCGGACTGACCGCCGCCGGTTCGTCCAGGCAGCCACCGGCGGGAATTCAGGTGCGGGCGCCGGGTGCGACGAGGGGAACCAGGAACTCCTCAATCATCGCGCGTTCGTCGTCGGCGTCCTGCCCGGGGAACAGCAGCAGCGAGGTCAGCACCCGCACCAGCCAGCGGGCCCTGCGGTCGACGGCGCCGGGGTCGTAACCCGGGGTGCCCAGTGACACGACAAACGCCGAGACCATCGCCGTGATGACGTCGGACTGGTCGGCGAGTTCCGCGCCGAGCGGGGCGTCGGTGACACTGAACCACGACCGCAGGGCCGGGCTGTTGCGCACCAGGGCCAGTGTCGTCACCAATCCGGTCACCAGTCGGTCCCGGGTGTCGTCGATCCCGGCCAGGCTCTCCACCAGCTGACGGTGCAGGCGATGGGCTTCCCGGTGGGCGTAGGCGGTGTGCAGGGCCTGCCGGCTGTCGAAGTAGCGGTACAGCGTCGCCCTGGAACAGCCTGCGGCCGCGGCGATTTCGTTCATGCCCACGGCGGCGGCCGGCCGCTGTGCGAACAGTTCGCCGGCGGCATCGAGGATCCGCTCGGCGGCCACCTCGGTGCGCTCGGAAGCCAGCCAGTTGTTACCGGCCATCACTTCGCTCGAAACGGCACCGCCAGCGGCCTGCGCACGTAACTGCCGCCGGCCCAAACGATGCCGGCCTCGTCGACCTCGAAATCCGGGAAGCGGGAGAGCAGTTCGGTCAGCGCCACCCTGGACACCATCCGGGCGGCCGCCGCGCCCAGGCAGTGGTGCGCGCCGTGGCTGAAGGTCAGGATGTTGCGGGGCCGGCGCAGCACGTCGAGTTCGCCGGCGTCGGGGCCGTACTGGCGTTCGTCCCGGTTGCCCGAGCCGTAGAGCAGCAGCACCTTGCGGCCTTCCGGAATCTTCGTGCCCCGGACCGTCACGTCCCGGGTCGCGGTGCGGGCCAGGCCCTGCACCGGTGAGGTCAGGCGCAGGAACTCCTCCACGGCATCGGTGATGAGGTCCGGGTTTTCGACCAGCAGGCGGCGCTGATCGGGCCGCTGGTGCAGCAATTGCGTCGTGCCGCCGAGCATTCCGGTGGTGGTGTCGTTGCCGCCGGTGACCATCGTGAAGGTGAACGCCAGGATGGACAGCACCCCGGCGATGTCCCCGTCGGCGCCGACGCCGGCGGCGACCAGGTGCGAGACGGTGTCGTCTTCGGGCTCGGTCCGGCGTCGTTCGATGAGCGCGGTGAAGTAGGCCATCATCTCGCTCAGTGCGTCGCCGAGGGTCTCCAGTGCGCTGCCCAGGCCGCCCTCGGCGGTGTTGGCCGCGACGATCGCGTCGGTCCACGCGTCGAACTTGCCCTGGTCGGCCTCGGGAACGCCGAGGTAGTGCGCGACCACCATCGACGGCAGCGGCTTGAACAGTTCGGCGACGATGTCGCCGCCGCCGTTGGCGCGCAGCCCCTCGAGACGCTCGACGACGAACTCGCGGACCTTCGGTTCGACGGCCTCCACCTGGCGGGGGGTGAACCCGCGGGAGACCAGTTTGCGAAACTCGGTGTGCCCCGGCGGATCCTGCATGACGAACGGTGGATTGTCCTGCATGCCGATCATTTCCAGCTCGCCATAGTTGACAGTGAGTCCCTGGGCGGACGAGAACGTCTCGTGGTTGCGGGCGGCGGCCCAGATATCGGCGTGCCGCGACATCACGAAGTAGTCGTGATCGGGCTGGGATTCCGGGACGACGTGGTGGACGGGGTCGTGATCGCGCAACGCCCGGTACATCGGCCACGGGTTTGCCCAGGTGGTCGCGTCTTGGAGCTGGAAAGTGGCGGGCGCATCATGAGACACAGTTGCTGTCATGTCTTATTGATACGACATCAAGGCATGGGTGTCAATCATCCGTTCTCGCGCCAGCCGTGCCGCGCCGATCGGCGACTGCGGCGGAGTGGCCTACCGTCGGGGGTCGTCGGGACGTACCGAAATATCGTACTGGGGACGTACAATAACTTCGTACGATAGGAGGGTGAGGTGTCGATCAGCGCGAGCGAAGCCCGTCAGCGCCTGTTCCCGCTGCTGGAACAGGTCAACACCGACCACGAACCAGTGCGGATCACGTCGAAGGCGGGAGACGCAGTACTCATGTCGGCCGATGACTACGACTCCTGGCAGGAGACGGTGTACCTGCTGCGTTCGCCCGAGAACGCCCGCCGCCTCATGGAGGCTGTGGCCCGAGATAGGGCCGGCGATCCCACCTCGCCGCGACACACCACAACTATCGACGAACTCCAGGAGATGGCCGGTCGCGAGTGAGAAGCATCAGCTTCGACCCCGACGCCTGGGACGACTTCCTGTTCTGGCTGTCATCGGATCGCAAGACGGCTCGTCGGATCACCAGGCTGATCGCAGAGATTCAGCGTGACCCGTTCACCGGGATCGGAAAACCGGAGCCGCTGAGGGGTGAGCTGTCGGGTTACTGGTCGCGGCGGATCGATGATGAACATCGACTCGTCTATCGAGCCGACGATCGTGAAGTAAAGATTCTCAAGGCGCGATACCACTACTGACGAGTCCTCGAGATCGCCGGGCCCCGGACCCCAGGGCGAGGCCCTCTACCGGCAGGACGGGACAGGCATTTAAATGTCAAGAACGACATTAAACTGTCAAACTGCGCCATCGTTCGCTAGGATGCCATCATGATCCGCGGCGCCGGCCCCACTGAGACCAAACGAGAGCGCACCCGCCGCGCGCTCATCGAGGCCGGTTTGAAGCGATTCGCCGACCGTGGGGTCGCCGCCACCAGCCTGGCGGAGATCGTCGGTGATGTCGGAGTCACCGAGCGGACCTTCTATCGCTACTTCGCCAGCAAGGAAGAGATCCTCTTCGCCGACTACGAGGACCGTATCGATTGGTTCCGCACCGCACTGCAGGTCCGTCCCCGCAGCGAACCCATCACGATGTCCGTGCGCTACGCCGTCGAGGCCTTCCCCGGCGATCACCGTCTGGTCTCCGAAGCCGCCCGGCTGCGGGCGACCGAACTCACCGAACAGCAGGTGGCCTTCCACCTGCAGCGGGTCCAGGCGCTGCTCGCGCAGGAGATCGAGACGCATCTGCGCGCAACGCTGTGCAGCGAGCCCGGCCGGGCCCTGCGGGCGGCCGTTGTCGCCAACGTCATCGCCGCCGCCGTGTTCGCCGCGATGACGCACTGGGGTCGCAACCACGGCGCCGACCTCGACCAACTTGGCCCCCTGGTGGAAGAAGCCCTCGCCATCGCCGACCGCGGGGTTACCGACACTCTCGCATGAGGACGGTTCGATCAGGTTCACTGCGCTGAATAATGTTGTCGTGCAGGATTTTTCCCGCTTCATAAAGGACGGGGGACAGGTGCGTCAGTGCGTGTTCTGTGGCAGCCCGCGCACTTCTGCGGGGTCGTGATCGAGCACCCCGAGTCGGGAGGCTCCGCCGGGGGAGCCGAGTTCGGCGAAGAAGTCCGTGTTATAGGTCGGGTAGCTTGCATATTCGTCGGGAACGTTCTCGTCGAAGAAGATCGCTTCCACCGGGCAGACGGGTTCGCAGGCCGCGCAGTCGACGCACTCGTCGGGGTTGATGTATAGCATCCGCTCGCCCTCGTAGATGCAGTCGACCGGGCATTCGTCGATGCACGCCTTGTCCTTGATGTCGACACAGGGTTCGGCGATCACGTAGGTCATGGGGGTCCTCAGGCGGTGAGCCGCTGCTGAACGGCCTTGAACGATTCGAGGTCGACGAGGGTGGTGGCGGCACGCTGCAGTCCGGCCTTGGCGTTGGCGGCGTTCTGCAGGCGGTCGCCGGCCAGTGCGGTGGCCGCGGCGGCGATGAACCCGGTGATGACCAGGATGCGGTAGGCCCGCCAGGCGTCGTCCCACGCGATGGCCGGTCCGTCGCCGGCGGCCAGCACATCGAGGTAGTGCTGCAACAGTTCTCGTTCACTGGCCCGGCGCATCGCCGAATCGGACGATGCCATGAAGTAGGCGAAGTCCTTGACCGCCGAACCGACGCAGCAGGCCTGCCAGTCCAGCAGCAGCACCCGATCGTCGCGATAGGCCATGTTGCCCTGGTGGCTGTCGTTGTGCACCAGGGTCTGGTCGAACGAATCGAACAGCGCGGGCATGGCCTGTGCGTGGGTGCGCAGGACCTGGAGTTCCGCGGTGAACGCCGAAGGCAGTTGTCCGGCGATCGCCGCGGGCGCACCGCCCAGGTAACGGCACAGCAGCGGGGTGATGAAGGGTGAGGCGCTGTTGCGCGGCAGGTACTCGCCCTTCGGGTCGAAACTCGTGTCGCCCCAGAATCTTCGGTGCAGTCCGGCCATCGCCTCGACGGCCAGCGCCGCCTGATCGGCGGTCGCGTGGTCGGCCACGTCGAGAAATTCGTAGCCCTCGCCACCCAGGTCGGGCAGCACCAGCGTGGAGCGACCGGTCAGACCGTGCCATTCGGCAGCCAGCGCCGTTGGCGCACAATCGATCTGATCGGCGACGTGGGTGTAGAAGTGCACTTCGTGCTGACACAGTCGGGTCACCGCGTTGAACAGCCGGGCCGGCTTGCGGGTCGGGGTCTGCTTGATGAACACCGACGTCGAGGTGTCGCCGTGGAAGATCTCGAGTCGGACCCGCAGCGAAGTGCCGTGATCGATCTCGCGGACCTCGCTGCGGGTGACCGACCCCTCGGGCAGACCCAGCACCCCGTCCAGCCACCGCGTCGTGAAGTCCTCGGGCTCGCGCGCCGCGATGCGGCGCGGGACGACCAGATCGGCGGCCATGGCGATGGGTGCCCGCACCATCGCCGTCAGGGGGGTGAGCCGGTTCGCCATTACAGAGCGGCAGAAGAACGCGCGTTGAGCTGTTCGAGTGCGGCCTCGGCACCGTTCCAGCCCGGCAGGCCGGTGACGCCCGGTCCCGGATGGGTGCCCTGACCGCACATGTACAGGTTGCCCAGCGGGGTGGCGTACTTCGATTCACCGGGCACCATCCGGTTGGACCACAGCTGCATCGGGGAGAGCAGTCCGTGCGCGAAGTCGCCGCGGTGGGCGCTGAAGGCGCTGTTGAAGTAGCGGTCCGACATGACCACCCGGTCCTGGATCCGCTCGGAGAAGCCGGGGGAGAACCGGTCGATCGACTTGATGCAGGCGTCGGCGTAGTCCTCCTTCATCACCCGGTGCGCGTCGGGATCCAAGCCGTAGGGGAAGTACGGCGCGTACACGGTGGCGCTGTGGTAGCCCTCGGGTGCCAGGCTGTGGTCGACCATGCTGGGCAGGTAGAGGTAGGCCACCGGGTTCGACGGCATCTTGCCGACCCGGTACTCGTCCCAGGCGTCGGAGATGAACTCCGCCGAGGGCAGGTAGGACACCGTCGGACAGGTGTGGCCCTGGTCGTAGACGTAGGGCTGCAGCCACTCGACCCACTCCGGTTCCCCCTCGATGGTCAGGTGCGCCTGCAGATAGCCGAGATCGTTGACGATCTCCTTGACCTTGCGGATGTAGTCCGGGGGCAGATTCTCGGCACCGGCCAGGGTCACGAACGTCGTGTAGGGGTCCAGGCTGGAGAGCACCACGTCGGCGGTGATGGTGCTGCCATCGCGCAACACCACACCGGTGACCTTGGAGTCCTCGCCGCTGCCCTCGACGACCAGGGACTTGACCGCGGTGTTGAGCCGGACCTCGGTGCCCATCGACTCCGCGCGGCGCTGCAGCGCGTGGCTCAGCGAGCCGATGCCGCCCTTGGGCATGACCAGTCGGTCGCCGGCCTCGCCGGGGCTGCGCAGCAGATAGTGGTAGAGCATCGACGCGCCCGAGCCCGGCGTCCATGGCCCGCCGTCGAACGCGTCGATCGCCATCGCCGCAAACGATCCCTGGATCGGGTCACCCATACCGGCGGGCAGGAAGCGCCGCACGGTGTCCATCGCCGAGCCGAACCACATCTGGGCGAAATCGTGGCGGGTTTGGCGATCCGGTTGCGCCGCAATGACTTCGAAGATGTCGATGTCCGCGTCGGACGTGGCCTGCCGGAAGTACGGTTCGAACTTCAGAATCTGGGCGAACAACTCTCCCAGCGCGACACCGACGGCCGGGTCGTGCTCCTCGAGCATGTGCTTCATCATGCGCTCGGGGTTGTTGTACATCACGAACGGTGTCTGGCTGGGGTCTCCGAAGCAACACGACGACGACCACTGGTCCACCAGTTCGAAGCCCCATCTACCGAGTTCGAGCTTCTCGGTCATCAGATCCGACCACACCAGAACCGCCCAGGCGCCCACGCTGTGTTTGAAGCCGTCGAACAGTTGACGGGTGGCAGCCATGCCGCCGACGAACCGGGCCTGCTCGAGCACCAGCACCTTCGCACCGCCCTTGGCGAGCACATTGGCGGCCGTCAGGCCGTTGTGGCCGGCACCGATGACGATCGCGTCGTAATCCGACATGAAGCACACCACTTTCCACCGATTGACGTTGTTGATGTCACAATGTCATTTACGACATTTACTTGTCAATGATGCGAAAGCGCTTCGGGTGGGTTGATCAGGCCGGTTCACAGATACGGCCGTACGTGACCCTCTGCTCGGTTGTCATTGCTAGACCCCTAATGGATAACGACGTGTTCGGTCACAGTTCCCCGGGCGGAATGGGCTCGTAGTACGGGACACGTGTTGCGCCGTCAGCGATCTCGGCCGCCAGGCCGGCCATCATCGGATGGGCCGGCTCGGTGCCGACGCGGATGTCGATACACGCGGGCAGTCCGCTGTCGAGTCCGTGGTGATCGGCAGCCGATGCCGCACCATGGTGTCGAATTCCTGGAGGTGGAATCCGACGGCGCCGTCACCGGTGATGAGTACGACCCGCTGGTCGGGTCTGGCGACCTGGGCGCCTATGGCCATGCCCTGGCCGACGCCGAGCCCACCCATGGCACCCAGTCCGAACCAGGAGCGCGGTTGGGCGCGGCCCGCGAAGAACGACACCCACGCCGCGGTCTCCCCGCCGTCGAAGATCACCACGGCATCCGCCGGCAACGCCTCCACCACCGCCTTGGCGGCCCAGTAGGGATGTAGGCCGCCGTCGGATTCCGGCGGTTCGGCGGCGTACATCATGGCGTGGGAGTTGGCGACGCCGCCCGCGGTGGTCGTCCAGTCCCGCCAGCCGGGAAGTTGTCGGGCAACGCGGGTCAGCGCTCGAAGGGTTTCGGTGACATCGGCGGTGATCGCCAGCGCGACGTCGTCGATACGGCCGGCCTGGGCGCCGTCGAGATCCACTTGGACGACTTGCGCGGACGTGGGAATCATTGTGGCGCTGCGGGATCCGGTCATCATGCCGCGCCGGGCACCGAGCAGCATGACCAGGTCGGGCGGTTCAGCGAGGAACTGCAGCATGGCGAGATCGACGCTGTTGCCGGCAGTGCACGGATGGCCAGGATCGAGAAGTCCCAACCCCCAGGAGACGCCGTAGACGGGTAGCTGAACTTCGTCGAGCAGCGCTTCCAGCGCGGTACGGCAGTCCGGACTCATCGACGCACCGCCGCCGGTCAGGATCACCGGGCGTCGAGCCTGACTGAGCAGACCGACGAGTCGCTCGATGGCGGCCGTCGAGGGTGCCGGCGCCAGGGGCCGGACCAGCGACGGGGTGGCCGCCAGATCCGCCTCGATCTGCTTGAACATGATGTCGATCGGGATGTCGACCACGACGGGGCCGGGTACGCCCGTCGTGGCGTGCCTGACTGCCAGTGCCACGAGATCGGGTACCCGGGCGACGGTGGTCACCCGGTGGGCCCATTTGGCGACGACGTTGGCGGCCGCCACCTGGTCGAGGCCGTCTTGCAGCACGTTCAGCTCGGCCTCCCGCAACGGCGGTGAACTGGTGATGATCAGCACCGGAATGCGATCGGCGGCGGCGTTGCACAGCGAGGAGTACACATTGGCGAAGCCCGGCCCGGAGGTGGCGAACACCACCGCCAGATCGGCGGTGGAGCGGGCGTAGCCCTCGGCGGCGTTGCCGGCCGCGGCTTCATGTCGGTGATCGATGATCCGCATCCCGAGTCGATCGCATTCGACGAGGAACGAATCCAGGTGTCCCCCATGGACGCCGAAAATGTTCCGCACGCCGAACGCCGCGAGCGTCCGTGCGGCGAGTTCACCGCCAGATACCAATGTCATGCGTTGCCTCCATGCCGCGAATCGAACTGCCGAAGGTGGTGCTCGGTGCCGTCGGTCGTGGTAGCGGTCACCATAAGGCGAGCATTGTGGCGAGGGCAATGCTTTACATAGTGACGGCAAGGACTTCCGCTGGGCACTGGCGTCCGGATGTGTCACCGGCGTGGTGGCCCTCGCCGGATTCATTGCGGGTGCAGGTCCGGACAGCACCGAACTCGCGACCGCCGACCGCGGGTAGCGTCACACCACCGCGCCGGGATTGAGTATCCCGTCGGGATCCAGCGCCTCTTTGATCCGCCGGTTCAACTCCAGGGCTTCCGGCCCGAGGTAGTCGGCCAGCCACGGCTTCTTGAGCCGGCCCACCCCGTGCTCGCCGGTGATGGTGCCGCCCAGCGAGATCGCCAGGTCCATGATGTCGCCGAAGACCTGCTCGGCGCGTCGGGTCATCTCGGCGTCGGAGGGGTCGTAGACGATCAGCGGGTGGGTGTTGCCGTCGCCGGCATGTGCGATCACCGAGATCATCAGCCCGGTGTCGGCCGCCATCTTCTCGATGCCGGCCACCAGGTCGGCCAGCGCGGCCAGCGGCACCCCGACGTCTTCGAGCAGCAGTGACCCCTTGGCCTCCACGGCCGGGATCGCGAATCGCCGGGCCGCCACGAAGGCCTCGCCCTCGTCCGGGTCGGACGTCGAAAACACTTCGGTGGCACCGCATTCGGCGAAAACCGTGGCCATGAACTCGGCGTCCTCCGCCCCGGCCGGACCCCGGTCGTCGGAGGTGGCGACCATGATCGCCGCCGCGGTGCGGTCCAGGCCCATCTTGAGCTTGTCCTCGACGGCGTTGATCGCCACGGCGTCCATGAACTCCAGCATCGCCGGCCGGATCTTCGCGGTGATCGCGGTGACCGCGTCGCAGGCCCCGGTGACCGTCGGGAACGTCGCGACGACCGTGCACGACGGGTGCTGCGGGGGCAGCAGCCGCAGCGTCACCTCGGTGATCACCCCGAGGGTGCCCTCGCTGCCGACGAACAGCTTCGTCAGGCTCAGTCCCGCAACGTCTTTCAGCCGCGGACCGCCCAGGCGCACCGCGGTGCCGTCGGCCAGCACCACCTCCAGGCCCAGCACGTAGTCGGTGGTGACGCCGTACTTCACGCAGCACAGCCCGCCGGCGTTGGTGGCGATGTTGCCGCCGATGCTGCAGATCTCGAACGACGACGGGTCCGGCGGGTACCACAGCCCGTGCGCGGCCACGGCCGCCTTGACCTCGGCGTTGAGCAGCCCCGGCTGGACGACGGCGGTGCGGGTCACCGGGTCGACGGTGATGTCGCGCATCCGCTCGGTGGACAGCACGATGCCGCCGTCCACCGCGGTGGCCCCGCCGGAGAGCCCCGTGCCCATCCCGCGCGGCACCACCGGGATGCGGTTGGCGGTGGCCCAGCGCAGCACCGTCTGCACGTCCTCGGTGCCGGTCGGGCGGACCACCGCCAGCGCGGTTCCGGCCGCCGGATCGGCGGCACGGTCCTGCCGGTAGGACGCCACGATGTCCGGGTCGGTGACGACCGCTCCCGCCGGAAGTTCGGCAGCCAGGCTGTCGATCGCTGGGGAAGTCATGGACCGATGGTACGGAGGTCAGTCCGGCGTTCGGTCCAGCTCGCGCAGCGACGGCAGGAACACCGCGACGATCCCGATGACCAGCATCGGCAGCGACAGCGCCAGGAAGGTGGTCTGCAATCCGGTCGCGTCGGCCAGCGGTCCGGCCAGGATCAGGCCCAGCGGTCCGGCGGCGTAGGCCAGCGAGCCCATCACGCCGACCACCCGGCCGCGCAGGTGCTGCGGCGCGCGGGTCTGCATGACGTAGTTGTAGATCGGTGCGATCGGGCCGTACACCAGGCCGACGACGAAGCACAGCACCAGGATCAGCGGCAGCGGTGGCAGGAACGCGATCACCGTCATCACGACGCCGAGGGTGAGCACCGCGACCAGCATGGTGGTGCGTTTCCGCATCCGGCCGCTCAGCGCCGCATAACCCAGCGCACCGATCAGCCCGCCGATCGACAACGCCATCAGCACCCAGCCGAGGTGGGCGGGTTCGTTGCGGTCGGTGAAGTACTTGGGGAACAGCACGCTTTCCATCGGCATGTACAGACCGGTGATGGCGAGGTCGACGAACGCCAGCGTGCGGAGCACCCGGTTATTCCAGACGAACCGGATGCCCTCGACGATCCCCGACCAGACTCCGTCGGGAAGTTTGGCGTGATCCGGTCGGCCGGCACCCTCGAGGTGCAGCGCGCCCAGAAGGCCCACGGCCGCGATCGACAGGCAGAACGCCCCGGCCGTCACCCACATCGTGTTGATCCCGCCCACGGCGGCGATCAGCAGACCGCCGATGCCGGGGCCGATGATGTAGGCCAGGTTGAAGACGGCCTCGTAGACGCTGTTGGCGTGGTCGAGGGTCCAGCCCGCGCGGGTCGCGGCCTCGGGCAGCATCGACTCCCGCGCGGTCATGCCGGCCGGGTCGAACAGCGAACCGAACGCGGCCAGGATGGCCAGCACCACGACGTTGATCGCGTCGGCGCCGAAGCTCAGCGCGATGACCGGCACGGCGGCCACCGACAGCGCCGAGAGCGCGTCGGAGATCATCGACACCCGGCGCCGCCCCAGATAATCGACGGCCGCACCGGCGATCAACGTCGCGGCCAGCAGCGGCAGCGTCCCGGCCATCGCCACCAGGGAGGCGTCCAGGGCGGATCCCGTGCGTTGCAGCACCAGCCACGGGAACGCGACGATCGTGATGCCGTTGCCCGCGCCGGCCATCAGGGCGGCGAACAGGATCAGCATGATGGGGACGCGTTTGCGGCTGAGCATGGCGGGAGAATCGTAAGCCGCGGGCGGCGCACCGTGGCCGATCCGTCACGATGAAGGGATGCTGCCTCATCCCCGGACCGGTCGGGAGTTTCCGTCGCCGGTGCCCCCCGGCACCGGATGGCCCGGTGACCCGGCGACCGGCGACACCCCGCTGGCCCGCAGCGCCGCCGCCGTGCGCCGGCTGGCCGGCTCGGCCGGTTCGCTGCACGAACTGGACGCCGAGATCAGCGTGTGCCGGGCCTGCCCCCGGTTGGTGGCCTGGCGCGAACAGGTCGCCGAGAAACTCGTCGTCACCCGGCGCGCGTTCGAAGGTGAGCCGTACTGGGGACGGCCGGTCCCGGGTTGGGGCGCCGAGCGGCCGGAGGTGCTGGTGCTCGGGTTGGCCCCGGCGGCCAACGGCGCCAACCGCACCGGCCGGGTGTTCACCGGTGACCGTTCCGGCGATCAGTTGTTCGCATCGCTGTTCCGCTGCGGCCTGGTCAACCAGCCCGACAGTGTGGACGCCGCGGATGGATTGCGGGCCAACGGTATTCGGATCAGCGCCCCGGTCCGGTGCGCCCCGCCGGGCAACGCGCCGCTGCCGGCGGAGCGGACGGCCTGCGCGCCGTGGCTGGCCGCCGAGTGGGCGATGGTGGCGCCGTCGGTACGCGTGATCGTCTGCCTCGGCGGGTTCGCCTGGCAGGTGGCGCTCGGATTGCTGGCCGATCAGTTGCCCGGCGGTCCGAAACCGAAGTTCGGCCACGGGGTTTCGGTAACGCTGCCGTCGGGTCTGCAGCTGCTGGGCTGCTATCACCCCAGCCAGCAGAACATGTTCACCGGGCGGCTGACTCCGGCCATGCTCGACGACGTGTTTGCCGAGGCCCGTCGCCGCGCCGGCATCTAGCCATCGGCGAGCAATCGGAGGACAGTGGGCAGTGACCGGTGGCGCCGCCGGGGCGCTGCCCCGAACAAGGGGGTAGTCGTGTACGCACGGTCTACAACAATTCGATCGAACCCCTCGGCGATCGACGCCGGCATCGCATTCGTCCGCGATGAAGTCATGCCGAAGGTCCGGGCCGTCGACGGCTGCGTCGGCGTCTCCCTGCTGGTCGACCGCCAGTCCGGCCGGTGCATCTTCACCAGCGCATGGGAGACCGAGCAGGCGCTGCGCTCGGGGCTGGAACTGGTGCAGCCGATGCGCGCCCGCGCCGAGGACATGTTCGGCGGCCTCCGGAAGGCCGAGCAGTGGGAGATCGCAGCCCTGCACCGCGACCACCGCGCCGGCGACGGCGCCTGTGTGCGGGTCACCTGGATGAAGGTCGACAAGGACCTGATCGACGGCGGCATCGAACTGTTCAAGGCCTCCGTGCTGCCGGAACTCGAGGAGATCGACGGGTTCTGCAGCGCGAGCCTGATGGTCAACCGGTCCACCGGCGCGGCGGTGTCGTCGGTCGGTTTCGACAGCCGTGAGGCGATGGACCGGGGCAGGCAGCGGGGTGACGAGTTGAAGGCCGAGAAGACGAAGGAGGCCGGTGCCACCGAACTCGACGAGGGTGAGTTCGAATTGGCCCTGGCGCACCTGAGGGTCCCCGAGATGGCCTGACCCACGGGGAACGTTGCGCCGATGGACGGCGTTGAGGACGGCATGCGGCTTTCCGTCCTCGACCTCGTTCCGGTGCGCACCGACCAGGCCACGTCGGACGCGTTGGCGGCGACGACGAGGCTGGCCCAGACCGCCGACCGGTTGGGCTTCACCCGCTACTGGCTGGCCGAACACCACAACATGCCGGCGGTCGCGGCCACCAGCCCGCCGGTGCTCATCGCGCTGCTGGCCGGGCGCACCGAGAGCATCCGGCTGGGTTCTGGTGGCGTCATGCTGCCCAACCACGCGCCGCTGGCCGTGGCCGAGCAGTTCGCCCTGCTCGAAGCGGCCGCCCCGGGGCGCATCGACCTGGGGCTGGGGCGCGCACCGGGGTCGGACCCGGTGACGTCGGTGATGCTGAACGTGTCTGACGAGGCCGTCGCCGACTTCCCCCGCTACCTCGACGAGATCGCCGCCATGATGAGACCCGGCGGCGTGCGGGTGGAGCTGCCCGCCCGGCTCGGCCGCAGCGACTACGTCCTCAAGGCGACCCCCGCCGCGGTCGGGGAACCGCGACTGTGGCTGTTGGGCTCGTCGACGTACTCGGCGCACCTGGCCGCCGCCAAGGGCCTGCCGTACGTGTTCGCCCACCACTTCTCCGGTCAGGGCACCGAGGAGGCGCTGGCGATCTACCGCGACGAGTTCCGGCCCGGCGACCTGCTGTCCGAACCGGTGACCTTCCTGACGGTCAACGCGTCGGTGGCGCCCACCCGCGCGGAAGCCGAGGCGCTGCTGCTGCCGAATCTGCAGTCGATGGCCCGGTTGCGCACCGGGCAGCCGCTGCGGGCGCTGGACCTCGTCGAGGACGCCGAGGCCGCCGTCGTCAGCCCGCAGGAACAACACATCATCGACGCCGTGGCGGCCAAGGCCGTGGTGGGCACACCCGCGGACGCCGCCGAGCAGGTGCGCGCCCTGGCGGATCGTTTCGGGGTCGACGAGGTGATGGTCCATCCGGTCGGTGCGGCCCGGCGCGGGACGGATCCGGCGACGGCCCCGGCGCGGGAGCAGACGCTGGAGTTGCTTGCCAAGGAACTTTTCTAGGGCGAGAGCACCACGACCGGGATGGGTCGCGTGGTGCGCTGCTGATACCCGCGGTAGACGTTGCGGTTGTTCCGATTGACGATGTCCCACAGCCGGCCGTAGTCCGGGTCGGCGGGCATGACGATGTGCGCCGTCGCGGCGAAACGCCTTGGGCCGACGTTGATTTCGATGTTGGGCTGCTTCTTGAGGTTGAAGTACCAGCCCGGCGCCCTGGGATCGCCGCCCTTGGACGCCACGATCAGGTAGTCGTTGCCGTCGTTCGAGTAGCTCAGCGATGTGGTGCGCGGTTGCCCGGTCTTGGCGCCGACGGTATGCAGCAGCAGGGCCGGGGCGAAGCCGGGCAGGCGGCGGCCGATGCGCCCGTTGGTCTTCTGGTACACCGCGTCGTGGACGCGCAGGAATCTGCCGAGGAGCCGCTCCACGAATGTCATGACGACCGGTCCTCGAGTCGGGCGAGCGCGTCGCGCAGGATACGTCCGGTCGCTTCGCGGTCGGGATCCCGGCGGATCACCAGACCCTTCGCGAACGACAGCTTGTCGCCGGTCTGGCGCGGCGCCACGTGCAGGTGGATGTGGAAGACGCTCTGGAAGGCGGCCTTGCCGTCGTTGATGACGATGTTGTTGCCGTCGGCGTGCAGTCCCGAGGCGCGCGCCCCCAGGGCGATCCGCTGGCCCAGCCTCATCATGCCCGCGACGGTTTCCGGCGGGGTGTCGGTCAGGTCGACGTGGTGGCCTTTCGGGATGACCAGCGTGTGTCCGCGCACGATCGGACGGATGTCGAGGACGGCCACGTAGTCGTCGTCCTCGAAGATCCGGACCGCGGGCGCCGACCCGTCGACGATGGCGCAGAACACGCAGGACATCCCGTCACGGTACCGATTGGTCGATACGCTTCGCCGATGGACTCCATCGACCTGGCGTTTGCCGGCGCCGCCGAGCAGGCCCGGATGTTGGCAGCGGGGAACGTCACCGCACCCGCGCTCACCGAGTTGTACCTGGAGCGCATCGCCCGGCTGGACCGCGAACTGCGGGCCTACCGCGTCGTGTTCGCCGACGCCGCGCGCGCCGCGGCCGCCGCCGCCCAGAAGCGGCTCGACGCCGGGGAGCGGGCGCCGCTGCTCGGTGTGCCGATCGCGATCAAGGACGACACCGACGTCGCCGGTGAGGTCACCACCTACGGCGGCACCGCGCACGGCCCGGCGCCCACCAGAGATGCCGAAGTGGTGCGGCTGCTGCGCGATGCCGGTGCGGTGATCCTGGGCAAGACCGCGGTCCCGGAGATGATGCTGTGGCCGTTCACCGAGACCGTGTCCTACGGCGCCACCCACAATCCGTGGGATCTGTCGCGCACGCCCGGGGGCAGCAGCGGGGGCAGCGGCGCGGCGGTCGCCGCGGGGCTGGCGCCGTGGGCGCTGGGGTCCGACGGCGCGGGCTCGATCCGGATCCCGGCCACCTGGTGCGGCCTGTTCGGCATCAAGCCGCAACGTGGCCGGGTTCCGCTGGCCCCGAACGAGGACGGCTGGTGCGGCCTTTCGGTCAACGGCCCGTTGACGCACACGGTCGAGGACGCCGCGTTGTTCCTCGACGTGACGTGTGACAAGGCCATGCCCGGGCCGGAGGGCGGCTTCGTCAGGGCGGCTTCGCGGCCGCCGAACCGGCTGCGAATTGCGTTGAGCACCAAGGTCCCGCCGCCTCTGACGGCACATCGCGACGCCGAGCAGCGGGCCGCGGTGCATCAGGCCGGTCAGGTGTTGCGCGAACTCGGCCACGACGTCGTGATCCGCGACATCGACTACCCGCCGATGGCCGTGTACGGCCAGGTGTTGCCGCGGATGTTCCGCGGCGTCTACGACTCCGTTCGGGTATTGCCACACCAGGAGCGCCTCGACTCCCGGACCCGCGGAATGGCCCATCTCGGCCGGCTGATTTCGGACTCCCGGATCGCGAAAATCCGTGCCGCCGAAGCGGATATGGCCGCGAAGGTGATGACGATCTTCGACGACTGCGATGTGGTGATCACACCCGGCACGGCGACCGGGCCGTCGCGGGTCGGCGCCTACCGCAAACGCGGGGGTGTTTCGACGCTGGCGCTGGTGTCGGCGCGGGTGCCGTACCAGGCGGTGTTCAACGCCACCGGACAGCCGGCCGCGGTCGTGCCCTGGGGTCTGGACCGGCACGGGCTGCCGTTGTCGATTCAGTTGGTGGGCCGGCCTTTCGACGAGGCGACGTTGTTGTCGCTGGCCGCCGAGATCGAGGCCGACCGGCCCTGGGCGCAGCGCCGCCCCCCGGTGTCGTAGCGCAAGGCGGGATTCTCCGCGAGCCCCCTTCTTCCCCGCTCGTCGGTCACGGCAGTGCCGCGGCCATTGCCATGTGACCCTGGAAGCCCAACTCGGTAGCCATGTTCCGATACCTGTCGCGCAGGTCGCGGTATCTCCCGCGGTCCCCGCGGGCATCGGCCAGCAGCGCGTGCATGCGTAGCAGCGGCAGTTCCTGATAGGTGTGCCCCTGCGAAATGCCGGCCAACCGGTCGATGACGACAGCTGCTTCCTCGAGATCCCCGTCCTGGCAACGCAACACGAGCGCTTCGACGAATATCGAGGTGGACGGGTACAGCGTGATCATGTCGCCGGCGGCGAAGCCGAATTCCATTTTCGCACGGGCGAGTTCGAGCGCCCCGGCGACATCTCCGGTATCCAGGAGGCGCCGGGCACGTCGGTGGCCCGCCGTTGGTTCGGCCGCCGTCGTGAAGCGATCTTCTGCCGCTGCGGCACAAGCCTGCTCGAGTAGGTCGTACCCCTCGTCACGCAGCGAGCCGTCCAGGAAGGTGAGTACGAAACCGTGCGTGAGCCGCGCCGTCGAGAGCGCGAAGTCGTCGCCGAAACGTTCGGCAACGTCCAGCAGCCCGGCGGTCTCATCGACCACCGCGGTATCGGGAATGACGAGTCCGCCGCCGAGGCCGAAGATGTGCTTATAGGCCAACGCGGTCGCGACGGCGGCGGGCTCTCCTCCAACGGCGAGCCGCGAGGTTTCGGTGAGATCTTCTCGCCACCCGGCAATCCCCATCGCGCTCCGAGCGATTCCGCGCAACGTGATGGCCGGGACGAGTGGAGAACGGGTGAATCTGGTTCCTCTGTCCGTATCGCCGGCACAGAGATCGATGATGCGCTGGGCCCGGTTCAGTAAACCGTCCATCCGTCCGGACTGATACTCGCCGTACATCGACACGAATGTGGCGGTGATGATGACGTCGATGTCGTCGATCGACCGCGTCAGAGCCTTCAGCTCGGAACCCAGTCGGCTCGCCGCGTCGAACTGGTAGTGCATTGACAGGTGTGCGGTCTGGCCGAACATCGCGATGGCCAATGCCGTGTTGTCGCCGCTCTCGACGGCCAACTTGCGGAGTTCGTCGTAACCCGCCTCGGCCACCGGCGAGGCGACGCGCCATGCGGTACCTACCAGCGGAACGCGCGCAGCCATTCGCATCGAAACGGTGTTCTCATGTTCCGGTGCAAGGGAATCCGCGACATCGCGGGCTCTTCTCCAACTCGATCGCGCAGCCTCGATGTCTCGGGTGGCCAACCAGTCGCCAGCGCGCATGTGCCAGTCGAACGCGTCGACCAGGTCGCCGGCGAGTTCGAGATGGTCGGCGATCTCCGCCGCGTTGCGGTCCGCCGAATCGGTGTCGTCGTCGGCGATCGCTCGCGCGACCCGTCGGTGCAGTTCTGCACGGTCGACTGCCAGCTGGGATTCGTAGGCGACGTCACGGATCAGCGGATGCCGGAAGGCGTATGCGGCCCGTGGCGTGTAGGCGACCTGATCGACGAGTTCGGCGCTGATCGGTGTGTCGAGATCCACATCGTCCAGTAGCCGCCGCAGAACCGCGGCGTCGAACCGGGCGCCCAGAACCGCGGCCGCGTTGAGGGTTCGTTTGGCCACCGGGTTGAGCCGGTCGATACGCGCGGCGATAGCGGCCTGAACCGTGGGGGGAACTCCTATCTCTATCGAATCATCTTGTACCACATAGGAACCCGGCCGTCCGCTGAATGTCGACCGTTCCGCGAGGTCACGCACGAGTTCCTGGGTGAAGAACGGGTTTCCCGCCGCCCGCCGGGCGATCCGGGTCTTCACCTCGGTGGCCGACGGATGTGTGCCGATCAGGTTGTCGAGCAGGTCGGCGGCCTGCTCGACACGAAGTGGAGCGAGGGCGACCTTCTGACCGCTCGGGTGGGTCGCCAACGCGCCCTGGTATTCGTTGCGGTAGGTGGCGATCAGCATGATCGGCGTCTGCGGGAGGATTGCGGCAAACTCGACCAGCATGGCCTCGCTGACGGGGTCGATCCAGTGCACGTCCTCGACCACCAGCACCCCCGGGTCCGTTCGGCTCAGGGCGGCCGAATTGAGCAGTGCGGCAAGTCTTCTGCGGCGGGCATCCGGTACGACATCCGGCGGTACCGTGGCCGGATCGCGGATGTCGAGTAGATCCTCCAGGAGCGCGATGTCGATCGCATCGGCGTCGGTCAGTTGGGCGCGCACCGCGGAACGTGCGTCGTGGTCGTCGAGTCCGTCGAGGCCGAATACCGAACGCAGTAAGCCGGTGACGGCGTGGAACGCCAACTCGGCGGTGTGCGATTCGCACGAGGCGTGGTAAACCTGGACGCCACGGGTCGCGGCAATAGCGGTGACCTCGCGGACCAGCCGGCTCTTGCCGATCCCAGCGGGCCCGGTCACACTGACGAGGGCGCCGCTACCCGACACTGCTTCGTCGAGGAGCGCGCCGACGGCGTTGAGCTCCCATACCCGGCCCACCAGCGTCGGTTCTTGTCCCAACCGATTCGGCGCACCGGCGGCAGACCTGAGTTGCCACCCCGGAATCGGATCTTCGACACCCTTGAGGTGAACCGGTTCCGGCTCGGACAGTTCGACGATGTTCTCGACCAGTCGGGCGGTGGACTCGCTGAGCAGAACGCCGCCGGCGGGGGCGGCGCTCTCCATCCGCTGCGCCATGCCGACGTGTGCGCCGATCGCCGTGTATCCCGCATCGGCCGCCCTTACGCCGCCGACGATCACCCGGCCGGAGTTCAGCCCGATCCGCAGCGCAAGATCGATCCCGTCGTTCGTATGCAGCCGCTCGGCGAACGGCCGGATCTGGGCCTGGATGTCGAGCGCGGCCAGGCAGGCGCGGAATGCGTGATCTTCCAACGCAACCGGTGCCCCGAAGACGGCCATGACACCGTCGCCGGTGAATTTGTCGACGGTGCCGCCGTAGCGTTGCACCATTTGCGAGCACCGGTCGAATACCTCGCCCATGACTTCGCGCAGCCGCTCCGGTCCAAGCGTCGAGGCCAGGTCCATCGAGCGCACCACGTCGGCGAAGAGCACCGTGACCTGCTTGAATTCGGCCTGGTATGCCGGGGATGTCAGCGCTGCGCCGCAGGCATCGCAGAACCGCGCGCCCTCGCGCGGCTGGGCTCCGCAGCCGCCGCATGCCGATGCAGCCGTCATCCGAACCCTCCCCATGGCCTGCTCAAGAGAATAGGTCCGAATGCCGCACGCAGTGAAGAGGATTCTCGACGGGACATCGGGGGCCCGGGCCGTCAGGTCAATGGGCCAACGCCGCCCGCCAGGCCGCCAGCTTCACCGCGAACGGCACGGTGTGCGCCGGGCTGGTCGAGGGCAGCCGGACGTACCGCATCGTCGGGGAGACAAATGCCAACTGCCGGTAGTTGGCCTGCGCCGCGCCACCGGTGAAGAACACCGTCTCGATCGACGGATGCGCGGCGAAGAAAGCCTCGAAGTCGTTGGCCACCATGCTGTCTCGCTCGACCGCGGAATCCAGGCTGCCCGCCCGCCGGCAGGATGCGAGGACATCCCAGACCGCGTACCCGGCCGCCACCAGAGCTGCCGCCCGCTCCGAATACGACACTTCCGGGGCGAACCCGACAAGCTCGCCCATGATGGGCCAGAACGCGTTTCGCGGGTTGCCGTAGTACTGCCGCCGGGCCAGCGACTGCACGCTCGGCGCATTGCCCAGGAACAGTGCCACCGGATGCGTACCCACGATGGGCGGCAGCCCCGTCACCTCGTTGTCCGACACCGTGGAAATGTACTGTGACGCCTGTGGCAGAGCCAGACATCGAGGCCTCCGGACTGTTGGACGATCTGGAGGGCGCCGAGCGCGACGAACGGGCCGAACTCGTCACCTGGTTGATGGGCAAGGGCTTCACGGTCGAGCAGATCGCGGGTTCGTTCTCACCGGTGCTGCTGGCGTCGCGCCGGCTGATCGGCGACGACGGCACCTACGTCTCCACCCGGGACATCGCCGAGGAGGCCGGCGTCGACGTCGAGATGGTGCATCGGGTGCAGCGGGCCGTCGGCCTGCCCACCGTGGAGGACGTCGACGAGGCCGTCTACCTGCAGGCCGACGGCGAAGCCGTCGTGCACGCCACCACCTTCGTCAAGATGGGATTCGACCCCGATCTGCTTCTGGAGGGAATGCGCACGCTGGCCGAGGGGTTGTCGAACGCCGCGGAGTTGCTGCGGTCCACCGCACTGGCGACGGTGATCTATCCCGGCGCGACCGAACTCCAGATGGCCCAGGGTTCAGAAGAGGTCGTCGGTGCCGCGGCGCCCCTGATCGCCCCGATGGTCGGGGAGATGCTGCTCGTGCAACTGCGTCACGCGATGCAGAACGAAGCCGTCAGCGCCTCGGAACGGGCCTCGGGCAACCCGCTGCCCGGTGCCCGCGAAATCGCGGTGGCCTTCGCCGATCTGGTCGACTTCACCCGCCTGGGTGAGGCGGTTGAACCCGAGCGACTCGAGGAATTGGCGCACCGGCTGGCGACGATGGCCCGCGATGTGGCGGTGCCGCCGGTGCGATTCGTCAAGACGATCGGTGACGCGGTGATGCTGGTGTGCCCGGATCCGGTCCCGCTGCTCGACGCCATGCTCGAATTGGCCGGCGCGGCCGAAGCCGATCCGGGTTTCCCGCGGTTGCGGGTCGGAATCGCTTACGGGGACGCCGTCAGCCGCGCCGGCGACTGGTTCGGCAGCCCGGTGAACCGGGCCAGCCGGGTCACCGCCGCGGCCCGGCCGGGTACCGTCCTGGTCACCGCGCGCGTCCGCGAGGCGATCGCTGACGACTCGCAGTTCCTCTGGTCCTACGCGGGCAGCCGCCGGTTGAAGGGCCTCAAGGACGACACCAAGCTCTATCGGGCGCGTCGGCACCAGGCCTGACGGCCCGGCCTTGCGGTCGGGGCCGCCGCCAAGCATCCTGGATGTCATGGCAGGCAACGAGATCGACCGCGAGCGCGCCCGCGGAGCGCTGGATGTCGTCAAGCAGCACCCGGGCATGGTGGTGTTCGCACTCTCGCCGGCGATCGTCGCGGTCGGCGTGGTGTGGTGGCTGCTCGGCGGCGGCTGGGCGTTTCTGCTGGCGGTCGCCCTGGTCGCAGCCGGTGGCGTCTGGTTGCTGCGTAGGCGCTGATTGGCGCTTCCCTTCGTTCGCCGGCGGTGAACGCTGCTCCCACCTCGGTCGTAATTGTGTAATTGTGTAAGCATGACTAGACAGCATGGTTCAAAACACGACGTTGCCGAGGCGCCGGAGTGGTTCGCCGGGCGGCTGCCGGACACCTGGTTCGACGGCGACCCCGAAGTGACCGTCGACCGTGAGGAGATCACCGTCATCGGCCGGCTGCCCGCCGCGGAAGAGACCGGAGCTTCAGAGTCGAGGGCCCGCGCCGCCGGGCGGGCGTCACGGTTCCGGGAGGACACGCGCACCGAACGGATGCACATCGCCGACGAGGCGCAGGATCGGTTCGGCCGCAAGGTGTCCTGGGGTGTCCGCAGCGGACCCGACGGGCAGCGGGTGATGTTCACCCACCTCGCCGTGCCGGTGATGACGCGACTTCGACAGCCCGAGCGTCAGGTGCTCGACACGCTCGTCAACGCCGGCGTGGCGCGGTCCCGCTCCGATGCCCTGGCGTGGTCGGTCAAGCTCGTCGGTGAGCACGCCGACGAGTGGCTGACGAAGCTGCGCGATGCGATGGCCGAGGTCGACCAGTTACGCGACGAGGGCCCGGGGCTGTAGTCAGGCGCGCACCATCTCCCAGTAGGCGCCCCGCCGCGCCAGCAGTTCGGCGTGGGTGCCCCGCTCGACGATCCGCCCCGCGTCCATCACCACGATCAGATCGGCGTCCCGGATCGTCGAGAGTCGGTGCGCGATGATGAAACTCGTTCGATCCCGGCGTAATTCGGCCATCGCGCGCTGGATCAGCAGCTCCGTCCTGGTGTCGACCGAACTGGTGGCCTCGTCCAGGACCAGCAGCCGCGGGCGCGCCAGGATGGCGCGGGCGATCGTGATCAGCTGCTTCTCCCCGGCACTCACGGCGCCGCCCTCATCACTGACGACGGTGTCGTAGCCGTCGGGCAGGGTCTGCACGAACCGGTCCACGTGCGCCGCGCGCGCGGCGGCCAGCACCTCGTCGCGACTGGCGTCGGGGCGGCCGTAGCCGATGTTCTCGGCGATCGTCCCGGTGAACAGCCAGGTGTCCTGCAGCACCATCCCGATCTGCGCCCGCAGCGACTGCCGGCTCACGGCCGTCGTGTCGATACCGTCGATCAGGATCCGGCCCGAGTCCAGTTCGTAGAACCGCATCAGCAGGTTCACCAGCGTCGTCTTGCCGGCGCCCGTCGGACCGACGATCGCGACGGTCTGCCCGGGCTCGGCGATCAGCGACAGGTGGTCGATGACCGGTGTCCCCGGCACATAACCGAACGTGACGTCCTCGAACTGCACCCGCGGCGGACCGGTGGCCACGGGCAGTTCGGCGGCGGGCTCGGCGGACTGCTCGGGCTCGTCGAGGAACTCGAAAACCCGTTCGGCGCTGGCGACTCCGGACTGCAGCGTGTTGTACATCCCGGCCACCTGGGTCAGCGGCTGGTTGAACTGCCGCACGTACTGGATGAACGCCTGGATCGCGCCGAGGGTGATCTGGCCGGTCGCGACGTGCAGGCCGCCGACCACCGCCACCCCGACATAGCTGAGATTACCGACGAACATCGTTGCCGGAGCGACCAATCCGGAGAAGAACTGGGCGCCGAACGCGGCGTGGAACACGTCGTCGTTCAGGGCGCCGAACTTCTCCCGGGCGGCGGCCCGATGCCCGAAGGTGCGCACGACGGCGAAACCGCTGTAGGTCTCCTCGATGTGCGCGTTGAGCCGGCCGGTGTTGCGCCACTGCGCCACGAACATCTTCTGCGACCGGCGGGTGATCACCCGGGTGAGCCACAGCGACAGCGGCACGGTGACGACGGCGATCAGCGTCAGCAGCGGGGAGATGCTCAGCATCATCCCCAGCACCGCGACCACCGTCAGCACCGACGTCAGCAGCTGGCTGATGGTCACCGACACCGAGGTCTGGATGTTGTCGACGTCGTTGGTCACCCGGCTCAGGAGCTCACCGCGCTGACGGGTGTCGAAGTGCGCCAACGGAAGCCGGTGCACCTTGTCCTCGACGTCGGCGCGCAGGGCGACCATGGTGCGTTGCACCGCGACGTTGAGCAGCCGGGCCTGCATCCACACCAGCAGGGCCGCAACGAGATACAGTGCCAATGCCAACAGCAGGGTGCGGCCGACGGCGGCGAAGTCCACCCCGTGCCCGGGGATCACGTTCGTCCCGGACAGCAGGTCGGCGAACGTGTTGTCGCCCCGTTCCCGGGCCGCGGCGACGGCCTGCTCCTTGCTGATCCCCGCGGGCAGCCGGCGACCGATCACGCCGTTGAACAACAAGTCGGTCGCGTGTCCCAGGATCCGTGGGCCGATCACGCCGATCGCGATTCCCAGGACCGCCAGCGCCAGCACCGCCAGGGTCAGGCCGCGCTGGGGGGTGAGCCGGCGCAACAGCCGGGCGGCGGTGCCGCGGAAGTCCCGCGAGCGTTCGGCGGGCGCCTGCTGCATCCGCAGCGCACCGCGCATCGGCGCGCTCATGGGCCCGCCCCGGCCGCCACCGACTGCGACTCGACGAACTGCGCGTAGGCCGGGCAGTCATCGAGCAACGTCTCGTGATCGCCCCGGCCCACCACCCGGCCGCCGTCGAGGACGATCACCTGATCGGCGTGCATAATGGTCGAAATACGTTGGGCCACAATGATGACCGTGGCATCCGCGGCCGCCCGCCGCAGATTGTCGCGGACTGCGGCGTCGGTGTGCACGTCCAGCGCCGACAGGGCGTCGTCGAACAGGTACACCGCCGGTTTGCGGATCACCGCGCGCGCGATCGCCAACCGCTGGCGTTGGCCGCCGGAGAAGTTGGCGCCGCCCTGGGCCACCCGCATCGCCAGCCCGTCGGGATGCGCGCCGACGAAGTCGTCGGCGCGGGCCACCCGCAGTGCCTCCCACATGTCGTCGTCGCTGGCGTCCGCCTTGCCGTAGGCCAGGTTCTCGGCCACCGTCCCGGAGAACAGATACCCGCGCTGTGGCACCAGGCCGATGCCGGCCCACAACCGTTCGGTCAGGTAGTCGCGCACGTCGAGGCCGTCGAGACGCACCGCGCCGTCGGTCACCTCGTAGAGCCGGCAGATCAACGACACCAGTGTCGACTTGCCCGAGCCGGTGCTGCCGACGATGGCCGTCGTCGTCCCGGGCCGCGCGACGAACGAAATATCCTGCAGCACCGGCTGTTCGGCGCCGGGATAGCGGAAGCTGACGCCGTCCAGCTCGACCAGGCCCGCCCGGGTGCCGGCCGGCTCGCGCGGCCGGGCCGGTTCGGCGATGGAGGCGGAGGTGGCCAGCACCTCGGTGATCCGTTCGGCGCACGCCGACGCCCGGGGCAGCATCACGAAGAAGATCGTCGCCATCAGGACGGCCATCAGGATCAGCATGAAATAGGACAGGAACGCGATCAGGGAGCCGACCTGCATCCGGCCGGCGTCGATTCGTTGGCCCCCGAACCAGATCAGCGCCACCGACGAAATGTTGATGGTCAGCGTGGTCACCGGAAGCATCAGTGCCTGCCACCGGCCGGCCGCCAGCGCCGTCTCGGCCAGATCCGTGTTTGCGACGCGGAAACGCTTCTGCTCGAAGGATTCCCGGGCGAACGCGCGGATCACCCGGATGCCCGCGAGCTGCTCGCGCAGCACCCGGTTCACGGCGTCGATCAACCGTTGCATGCTGCGGAAGATCGGCAGCATGCGGCGGATGATCCAGCCGTTGGCCAGCGCCAGCACCGGCACGCTGACCAACAGCAGCCACGACAGCCCGGCGTCCTGGTGCACGGCCATGACGATGCCGCCGACACACATGATGGGGGCGGTCACCAGCATCGTGAACGTCATCTGGACCAGCAGCTGAATCTGTTGGACGTCGTTGGTGCTGCGGGTCAGCAGCGTCGCCGCGCCGAAGCGGGCGGTCTCCTGTTCGGAAAACGTGGTGATGTGGTGGAACATCGCGGCGCGCGCATCGCGCCCGAATCCCAGCCCGGCCCGCGAACCGAAGTAGACGGCGCCGATGGCGCACACCACCTGCAGCGCGGTGACGCCGAGCATCACGCCCCCCAGCCGGACGATCGTCGCGGTGTCGCCGCGGGCCACCCCGTCGTCGATGATGGCGGCATTCACGGTCGGCAGATACAGCGACGCCAGCGTGCTGATCACCTGCAGCAGCATCACCGCCGCGACCAGTCCCCGGTACGGCCGCACGTACTGTCGCAGCAGTGCCAGGAGCATTCCGCTACTGTCGCACATCTGGCAACGTCAACAAAAGTGCAGGTCAATAGGCGTGTCGGTGCTTCACCGCGGACGCTGCCGCTACAGTGCATGCTGTGACGAGCAACGGGTGTGCGGACCGATGAACCGCAACGTGGTCCGCAGCGCCGGCGCCGTCGCCGCGCTGGCCGGGGTAATGGCCCTGGCCGCGTGCTCCAGTTCGGACACCCCGGGCCCGCAGCCCGGCGCGCCGTCCACACCGGCCCCGGGGGCGAATGCCAAGCACGGGCCGATGTTTCCCGAATGCGGCGGGGTCAGCGATGCGACCGTCCAGCAGCTCACCCAGGTCAACGGCCTGGTGAACACCGCCAAGAACTCGGTGGGTTGCCAGTGGCTCGTCAACGGCGGCATCGTCGGCCCCAGCTTCTCGTTCACCTGGTTCCGCGGCAGCCCCATCGGCCGGGAACGCAAGACCGAGGAACTGTCGCGGACCCGGGTCGACGACGTGAACATCGAGGGCCACAGCGGATTCATCGCCGTCGGGACCGACCCGACCCTGGGCGACAACCTCTGTGAGGTCGGCATCCAGTTCGACGACGACTTCATCGAGTGGTCGGTCAGTTTCGCCGAGCAGGGTTTCCCGCCGCCGTGCGACGTCGCCAAGCAACTGACCGCGCAGTCGATCAGGAACATCAAATGAGCGCGCGGCGCCTTCTGGCGGGCGCGATGGTCATGGTCGTGGCGGCAGGCGTGGTCACCGGGTGTTCGAAAGTGGTCGACGGCACCGCCGCCCGCGAGGGCGCCGGGCCGCGCAACAACGACTCCGAGCAGACGTACCCGAACCTGCTCAAGGAATGCGACGTCCTGACCGCCGACGTGATCGCCAAGACCGTCGGCGCCGATCCGGCCGACATCCAGAGCACCTTCGTCGGCGCGGTGTGCCGCTGGCAGGCGGCCAACCCCGGCGGCCTGGTCGACATCACCCGGTTCTGGTTCGAGCAGGGCAGCCTCGACAACGAGAAGAAGGTCGCCGCCGCGCTCAACTACCAGGTCGAGGCCAAGAACATCGCCGGTGTGCCGTCCATCCTCATGCACTCCGGCGACGCGTGCGGGGTGGCCAGCGATGCCGGCGGGGTCGTCGGCTGGTGGGTCAACCCGCAGGCGCCGGGCATCGACGCCTGCGGAATGGCCACCAAACTGATGGAACTGACGCTGGCCACCAGCTCCTGACCGGTCCCTGCCGAGGGTGTGCGTCGTCCCGCGACACGCCGCCGCCGGCCGGGCTTTTGCGCACCTTCGCGGCGTGGTGCGCAGTGGTCAAGTGGTCAACGGGGCACGTAGAACGTCGTCAGCGCCGCGCCGCCGAGTTCCAGCGCATTCCAGGGTCCGCAGACCCGCAGCACCGCCATCGCCGACGTCGGATACTTCGTCATGATCCGTTCGGCCGCGGCCTGATTGCCGTCGGATCCGCTCAGGCCCAGGGCCAACTGCGACATCGCCGGCTCGTGGCCGACCACCAGCAGGCTGCGGGCGGCGTCGCCGACGCGGTTGATCTCGTCGATGATGGCGCCCGGGGTGGCCCCGTAGATCCGGTCGAGGAACTGCGCCGGCGCGTCGATCCCGGTGCGCACCAGCGTCTGGCGGGTCCGAGTGGCCGTCGAACAGAGCACCGCGTCGATGGGCGGGTCGACGGCCCCGGAGCGAAGCCAGTCGCCGGCCAGGCCCGCTTCGCGTTCACCGCGCGGGGCCAGGGGACGGTCGTGGTCGGCGACGGCCGCCGGGTAATCGGACTTGGCATGTCGCAGCAGCACCAGCACGCGCTCTTTCGCACCCATGGGTGCACCGTAGCGCTACATGCCGGGCCGGATCCCCGAACTTGTCGGCACCCGGTCATAGACTCGCCTCGACCACGAACCAGCCATCGTGAACAGGGGGATAAGGGATGCGGTTCATCCACACCGCCGACTGGCAGCTCGGCATGACGCGCCACTTCCTGCAGGGTGAGGCGCAGCCGCGCTACGCCGCCGCCCGGCGTGACGCGGTCGCCGGGCTGCGTGCCGTCGCGGCGGAGTCGGGCGCCGAGTTCGTCGTCGTCGCCGGTGACGTGTTCGAGGACAATCAGCTTGATCCGCGCGTCGTCAGCCAGTCGCTGGAAGCCATGCGCGCCATCGGTATTCCGGTGTATCTGCTGCCCGGCAATCACGACCCACTCGATGCGGCGTCGGTCTACACCAGCGCGCTGTTCCGCGCCGAGTGCCCGCCCAACGTCACCGTTCTGGACCGGGCGGGCGTGCACGAGGTTCGACCCGGGCTGCAGATCGTGGCCGCGCCGTGGCGATCGAAACGGCCCACCACGGATCTGGCCGCCGCGGCGCTGGCGGATCTGCCCGCCGACGGCACCCGCCGGGTACTGGTCGCCCACGGCGCCGTCGACATCCTCGACCCCGACCCCAACCGGCCCTCAATCATCCGGCTGGCGGCGCTGCGCGACGCCCTGGATCGCGGTGCCGTGCACTACGTGGCGCTGGGCGACCGGCATTCCCGCACCAAGGTCGGTGACTGCGGCCGCATCTGGTACTCGGGTTCGCCCGAGGTCACCAACTACGACGACATCGAATCCGATCCCGGCCATGTGCTGGTGGTCGACATCGACGCCGAGGGCCGGGCCACCGTCGACAGTCACCGGATCGGCCGCTGGCGGTTCACCACGCTGCGCTCCCAGCTCGACAACGACCGGGACGTCGCCGATCTGGACATGAATCTCGACCTCATGCCCGACAAGGACCGCACCGTGGTGCACCTGGTCCTCACGGGCACGCTGTCGGTCACCGACCGTGCCGCCCTGGACGTCTGCCTGGACAAGTACTCCCGGCTGTTCGCGTGGATCGGGTTGTGGGAGCGGCACTGTGACCTCGCGGTGGTGCCCGACGACGGCGAGTTCTCCGACCTGGGCATCGGGGGGTTCGCCGCGTCCGCGGTGGCCGAACTGGTGGCCACCGCGCGGTCCGATGACGACGCAGCGCCGGATGCCCAGGGCGCGCTGGCGTTGTTGCTCCGGCTGGCCGGCCCGCGAAGTGGTGCCGCATGAGGCTGCACCGACTCGTCCTGTCCAACTACCGCGGCATCAGCCACCGCGAGATCGACTTCCCCGAACGCGGGGTCACCGTCGTCAGCGGGCCCAACGAGGTCGGCAAGTCCTCGCTCATCGAGGCGCTCGACCTGCTGCTGGAGTCCAAGGACCGGTCGTCGAAGAAGGACGTCAAGCAGGTCAAGCCCACCCATGCCGACGTCGGCTCCGAGGTCACCGCCGAAATCAGCACGGGCCCTTACCGATTCGTGTACCGCAAACGCTTCCACAAGAAGTGCGAAACCGAGTTGAGCATCCTCGCGCCGCATCGCGAGCAGATCACCGGCGACGAAGCCCACGACCGGGTGCGTTCGATGCTGGCCGAGACGGTCGACACCGGTCTGTGGCAGGCCCAGCGGGTACTGCAGGCGGCCTCGACGGCCGCGGTCGACCTGTCCGCGTGCGACGCGCTGTCCCGGGCCCTGGACGTGGCCGCCGGCTGTAATCCGGACGAAGCCGACGACCTCGCCGGACTGTCGGGGGCCGAGCCACTGCTCATCGAGCGGATCGACGCCGAGTACGGGCGCTACTTCACCGCGACCGGCCGCCCGACGGGCCAGTGGGCCACCGCGCGGACGGCCCTGGATGCCGCCGACGCCGAGGTCGCCGAGTGCGACGCGGCCGTCGCCGAGGTGGAGCACCGGGTGCGCCGGCATGTCGAACTCACCGCTGAGCTTCTCGAATTGAGCAGCGGCCGTGCGGATTTGGATGAGCGGGTGGCCGCCGCCGAGGTCGCGGCCGCGACCGTCGACGCCCTCGCCGACGAACTGCGTGCCGTCCAGGCCGCCGCCACGGCCGCGGCGGCGACCAGCACTGCCGCCGGTGCGGCGCACAAGGAGCGGCTGCGGCTGCGCGCCGACGTGGCCACCCGTGCCGAGGAGGTGCAGTCGGCCGAAGCCGCCGCCGCAGATGCCGCAGCCGCCGCTGTGTCCGGCGCGCAGGTGCTCGCGGAGGCCGAGCGCCTGGCTGCCGCGGCCGCCGTCGCGTTGCAACAGACCCAGGCCCGCGCGGAGGCGGCCCGGCGCGGCATCGCCGAGCTCGCCGCGCGCGAGGAGGCCGACCGGCTGGCGCCCCGACTGCAACGAATCGACGCCGCGGAGGCCGGCCTGCGCGACGTGGCCGCCCGCCTACACGACATCCCGTTGACCGACCGCGCCTGCCGCGACATCGAAGCCGCGGCCACCGCCCTCGAAGTCGCCGAGGCGCACGCCGCGCTGTCGGCCCCGGTCGTGCGGTTCACCGCGGAATCCGACGTGGAGCTGATCGCCGGGGGTCAGCGGATCACCCTGACCGCCGGGCAGTCCCACACCGTGACCGTCACGGAGGGGGCGGACATCGGGCTGCCCGGCGTCGGCACACTGTCGATCACGCCCGGCGCCGACATCCGGGCCGAACTCGTCGCGGCCCGGCGGCAGTTGGCCGAATCACTGGCCGGGCCCGGGCTGGTCGACGTCGAAGACGCGCGCCGGGTCGACGGCGCCCGTCGCGACCTGTTGACCCAGCGGGACCGGCTGACGACGACGTTGACCACACTGCTGGGCGACGACGATGCGGCCGAGCTGCGCGCCCGGCTGGACACGCTGCGGGGGGAGTGCCCGGAGGGCGAACCGGCCGACCCGGCGGCGGTCCGCGCCGAGGCGGCAACCGCGGAAGCCGCATGGGGGATCGCGGTCAAAGACGATGAGACACAACGGAAGCTGGCGACCGCGGCGGCCAACCAGAACACCGAGAGAGAACTCGCGGCAACGGTTTTGCGGGAGAAGGCGGCCGCGGCCCGGCGCGAGCACGCCGTCGTCGTCGACCGGCTGACCGCACAGCAGGCCGAGGCCGGCGACGACGACCTCGCGGCGCGGACACAGGCCGCCGCCGACGCAGCCCAGCGCACCGCCGCCCAGGTTGCCGCGGTGCAGGAGCGGGTGGCGCAGGCCGATGCGCCGGCGGTGGCCGCGGAACTGACCGCGGCGCGTGCTGCCGCCGCGGAATTCACCCGCCGGCACGGCGAG
>WBZP01001098.1_pt1 | contig 31938 bp, 33 predicted proteins | sample 5204301 | NCBI WGS metagenome assembly WBZP01 (sample SAMN12412401, study PRJNA552823) | activated sludge metagenome | isolation source: activated sludge from nitrification reactor of wastewater treatment plant... | place: USA: Pennsylvania | collected 2017 | reverse complement strand
AAACAGCGGAGGGGAAAGCAAAGGCGCTACCGACCTGGCTGAAGCCGTTACAACAGCCGTTGTTAATAAACGTGCCGGCGGTATGGGATTGATTAGTGGAAGAAAGGCATTCCAGAAACCAATGAAAGACGGCGTTGAATTGTTGAATTGCATTCAGGATGTATATTTGGATAAGAGTATTACGATTGCATAATTGAGCATCGTTTATGTCGTTTGAATCGTTTAAGGGGATAAAACCCTTAAACGACTCAAACTGTTTACATGACTTAAACGTCTTAAACGATTAAAACATCATAATCACTTGAACACATTAACCCAAATTATGAGACAAGAAGAAGATTTTGATGCCAATCTTGCGGGTGAAGAGAGTGCCTCGGAACAGGAGAAAGCCAGTTGGTTTAAAAGGATTAAAAAAGGCATCTTAACTTCCACCAAAGATAAAAAGGATGCCCCGGAAGGGCTTTGGGCCAAATGTCCGAATTGCAAATACACCTGCACTGTTTCTGAATTGTCAGAAAACAGGTTTGTCTGCCCCAAATGCGAATTCCATCACCGCATTGGCAGTGAAGAGTATTTTGAAATTTTGTTTGACAATAACATCTACACAGAACTGTTCTCCAATATACGTTCTAAAGATTTCCTGGAGTTTGTTGACCTGAAGCCGTATAAAAAAAGGCTGGAAGAAACCTATTCCAAATCAGACATACATGATTCCATCACCGTTGCCCATGGTAAAGTGAATGAACTTGACCTGGTAGTTGCCTGCATGGATTTTGAATTCATTGGTGGCAGCCTGGGAAGCGTGATGGGCGAAAAGATAAGCAGGGCATGCGACTATTGCATCAAACACCGGATACCTTTCATGATCATCAATAAAAGCGGTGGTGCCCGTATGATGGAAAGCGCTTTTTCACTGATGCAACTGGCCAAAACTTCCGGAAAACTCACCCAACTGAGTGATGCCGGTATTCCCTATATCTCTCTTTGCACCGATCCTACATTTGGCGGTACCACGGCTTCATTTGCCATGCTTGGCGATATCATCTGTGGCGAACCAGGCGCACTCATCGGCTTTGCCGGCCCAAGGGTAATTAAGGAAACTATCAAGAAAGACCTTCCGCCCGGATTTCAACGGAGCGAGTTCCTGCTTGAACACGGTTTCCTGGATTTCATCGTACACCGCAAAGAGCTTAAAGACAAAATGGCTTCCCTGCTTATGTTATTGAAGAACTGATTACTTAATCTGCTTTAACATCGTATGTTGCTGTAAAAAGTTTATTGATTACAGGAACTGTTGGTTCTTCATTTTCAAACAAGATATTGATATCCATATCAAAAAAACCAATGCATACTTCCAACACAACCAACTATAATGCCGGTCTGTTTGCCCGGTTATTTCACCCGGTTCTGTTTGCCGCATTGCTTTTTGCAGCCTCTGCTCTATTTCAAAGTTGCAGCAGTACCAGGCGCCAGGCCAATGAAAGGAATGAAGCTGCCCCTGTAAGAAAAACGGTTAACAGCAAGCATATACCAGCTGTTACCATCAATACCCGCAATGTACCCGCCGATTCTGTAGTATCTTTTGCAAAAACACTTATTGGTACCCGTTATAAATACGGTTCATCAGATAAGGAAAAGGGATTCGATTGCTCGGGGTTCATTACGTATGTTTTTTCCCATTTTGGCATCAAAGTGCCCCGATCTTCCATTGAATTTACGAATGCCGGTAAAGAAGTGCCGCTAAAAGATGCCAGGAAAGGCGACCTGATACTCTTTACAGGATCAGATGCATCTTCCGGCGTGGTTGGCCATATGGGCATCATCAGCCAGCATAAGAACGGAAAACCGTATTTCATCCATTCAGCATCCGGAAATGCCAAAGGGGTGATGATTTCGGATATGAACAGTTATTTTACACCCAGGTTTATAAAAGTGATCAGGGTATTTACTGAATAAATCCCTTATCATGCCCAATTCAGTTTTTTACATACCAGCCGTGAATTGGTTTATTGGCAATACCTTTACAAAAATATTTTACGTTGGAACTGAGTAACCGCAAAGCTTTTCATGAATATAACTTTGAGTCGAGGTATACGGCGGGCATCGTATTACAGGGAACCGAAATTAAATCGTTGCGGGCCGGGAAGGCCAGTTTTAATGACAGTTACTGCCTGTTTCACAAAGGTGAACTATTTGTAAAGAACCTGCACATATCAGAATATGCTTTTGGAACCTATACCAACCATGAGCCGATGCAGGAAAGGAAATTACTGCTAACCAAACGGGAATTACGTAAACTGGAAACAAAAATCAAAGAGAAAGGGTACAGCATCATACCGTTAAAAATAATGTTCAGTGAAAGCGGTTATGCCAAACTGGAAATCGGGTTGGGCAAAGGGAAAAAATCTTATGATAAACGGGAAAGTATTAAAGCAAGGGAAACAGACAGGGATATAAAACGAAAATACGGAATATAACGGAAACGAATCAACGAAGTTTTAACTTATTGTTACCGCGGAGTCGCAGTGGGCGTTGAGGCATTGCAAAGAATGTATAATTTCTGGAACTGCAGAGAACAAGTGTAGCGAGTTTGCAAAGCTTACATCATCGAAACCCTGCTCTCCCCGCTTCTCTGCGGTTTAATTCATCAGCATTCGCTCAAACTTAACGGTACATGTACGGCCAGCCCGCCATCGGATGTTTCCTTATACTTGCTGTTCATATCAATAGCTGTATCCCACATGGTTTTTATAACGCCGTCGAGGCTCACTTTGGCAAAGTCGGGTGTACTTTGCAGGGCTAGCTGGCTGGCGGTTATAGCTTTAATGGCACCCATGGTATTCCGTTCTATACAGGGCACCTGAACCAGCCCGCCGATTGGGTCACAGGTCATTCCCAGGTGATGTTCCATAGCAATTTCTGCCGCCATCATGGCCTGCCTTTGCGTACCGCCCAGGCTTTCTGTAAGGGCTGCTGCTGCCATGGCACTGCTAACACCTATCTCAGCCTGGCATCCGCCCATAGCTGCAGAAATGGTTGCTCCTTTTTTGAAAATGCTCCCGATTTCAGATGCGGTTAGCAGGAAATGTATGATCTTATCTTCTGTATCGCCATTGCAGAATAATATGTAATACATCAGCACAGCCGGAATCACTCCTGCGGCACCGTTAGTTGGTGCTGTTACCACCCTGCCAAATGATGCATTTTCCTCATTTACCGCCAAAGCAAAACAACTCACCCAATCGAGAATATAATTGAAATGATTGCCTCCTGACTTTATATCAACTATCCAGCTCTCATAATCCGTATACGTTTTTCCTTTCAGCAGCTTCCGGTTAAGGTTGAAGGCCCGCCTTTGCACCTGCAGTCCGCCGGGAAGCACCCCTTCTGTATTACAACCCCGATAGATACACGCACTCATTACCCGCCAGATATCCATCAACCGTTCCCTGGTTTCCGGTTCTGGCCTCCAGGCATGTTCGTTTTCCATCACGATCTCATGGATACTCATACCCGTTTTCCTGCACCAGTGAAGCAAATCCTTTGCCGTATTGATGGGAAAAGGGAGTTCAACCGTATTTGCATGCTGCGACTGCTCCCCTTCCTTCACTACAAATCCGCCTCCAACAGAATAATATGTTTCAGCTATATTATCACCATGTGTAAACCTGGCCAGGAAAGTAAGGGCATTGGGATGGAAAGGCAACGATTCTGCCAGCAGGAACTCAATATCTTCAGCCGGGTCAAAATCTATTTCGTGCCGGCCACCCAGCATCAATTTTTTCATGGTACGGATATCGCTTATCCTGGAAACGATATTGTTCACATCAAACGTAACGGGATCTTCTGCGTTTAACCCTAACTGTACGGCAATATCGGTTCCATGCCCTACACCGGTTTTAGCAAGCGAGCCATAGAGCAACACTTCCACCCCTGTAACCTGCTCCAGCATCCCCTTTTCGTCCAGCGATCGGGTGAACATCTGTGCTGCCCGCCACGGGCCCAGCGTGTGGCTGCTGCTTGGGCCGATGCCTACCTTGAACATATCGAATACAGAAATGGCTTCGTGGCTCAATTTACAGGATTAAAAGAGTTTTTACAATAAGTTAAAAGCCTTCATGATTAATAATTTTATTTACTGAACATCCCGCAGGTGAATGCTGAATTTCAGGTATGAATTACCGGGAATGATCACATTGCCGTTATTGTCGGTTCTGTCATAAATACCATAACCCAGTGAAGGAGGAATGTACAGCGTTATCCTGCCTCCGTTCTTTATCAAAGGCAGCCCTTTCTGCCAGCCGATGATCAACTGGCCCAGTACAAAACTTACACCGGCGCCGGAATTATTGGAATCAAACACATTGCCATTAGACATGAGCCAACCGGTATAGTTAACCGTAACATTTGAGCAGATGGCCGCCGTATTCGTTGTGCCCGGATCATCAATTGTATAAAATATCCCGCTTGAATGCTGTGTAGCGGTAAGTGAATTGGACGCCAGGTAATTCTGTATATACGTAACTTCTGCTGCGGATGCCGATGCATTTGAATCTGTAAAACCGCATCCACTGGTATCACCCTTGGAACAGGATAAAATGAACAGTGGCAAAGCAGCCATCAGGGAAAACCATTTTTTCATTGTTTGTTTTTGCTTTTATTTAAAGACTTTAATTGTATTTATTTTGCTGCATCCTCATGCTTCAACCTGCCTTTCAATTCAAGGTAAAGCTGTTCATTCATCTCCCATTTGAAATGCATCCTGAAATAAGAAAAAAACAGGATGATGAGTATAACGGCCAGTACCAATGTTTCAAAAACACCCGAAGCGGACGCTGATACTTTCGCATACCAGTCCGGTGATAAAATATAAACTGCCACCAATGAAAGGATCACCGGCAAACCAAAGAGCATCGCCATGGGCAATCCACGGCCAAGCTTACTCATGAAACGGCTTTCCCGGCCCCTTACCTGTTCCCAATGCCGCATAAATTCCATTTCCTTTTCTGTGAGCATACCGTAAAATTAACGCAATTGCCTTTATTCCTTTGAAAATTTACGAATAACATGTAGGTTTGTTAGTATCAAAATCAATCCATGAAAATAGAACAGCTTATCGTTCAGCATCTTTACAATAATAAAAAAGTGACCTTACAGGATATTGGCACTTTTATCTTACATGCCGATGTACCGCTGCAGGCCGATAATGACAAAGAAGGCATCATGCCGGAAAATGCCATATCATTCCAATTCAACAAGAGGGCTGCACAAGACGATGAACTGATTGATTATATTGTATCGCAAACACGCAAGATCAAGCCGCTCGCCACATCAGACCTTGAATCATATTCCATTCTGGCAAAACAATTCCTGAATATAGGCAAACCGTTTCCCATTGAAGGTTTGGGTATTTTATTAAAAAACCAGGCCGGCATATATGAATTTACGCAGGGAACCCAGGTAAACCCGAAACTGGAACCGGCTTCATCGCAGCCAAAAGAAAAAGCATCAGAAGAGATCAGCTTTTCCACCAGGAATGAAAAAAGAAAAGATAATAAGAAATGGATGTACATAATCCTCCTTTTGCTGGTTATTTCAGCCGGGGCTGTAATCTATTATTTCCTCACACAGAATAATAAAGACAATTCGGTTGAAAAAATAGTACATAACCATGCAGACAGCAGCCAACCTGTTAAAGACAGCATTTCAAAACCGGTAAGGCCTGCCGTAGATTCTATACCTGTTCAGCCTAAAACAGACAGTGTACACTTTGCGGTGGTTATAAAAGAATATCCTTCAAAACCGGCGGCAGACAGGGCATTTTTAAAGCTTACCAGTTACGGCCACAAAGTTGACCTGCAACAGGTTGATTCCGTAAACTATAAAATATCGATGTCGTTTGCTACCGGACTTTCCGATACGACAAGGGCCAGGGACTCACTGAAAATACTATTTGGAGGCAGGCCGTACGTTGAATTAAAATAATTTTCTCATGGCATTACTTAGAAAATATATTTACAGGGTTTTCTGGGTAATCGTTTTCATTGGCCTGATTGCTGTCGTTTTCGGGTTAACAACCATCGACCTTATCTTTAAGCCCCTCATCATACCTGCTTTACAGGTGGCTTTGATGCTGAAGTCGGGAAACACAAGAGGTAAAAAAAAGATACTGTTAGCCCTTGTTTTTTCATTTCTGGGTGATGTTTTCCTGCAGTTTGAAAACCGGGAACCTGTTTTTTTTATTGCCGGACTGGCAAGCTTCCTCGTTACACATTTATTATATATTGCTTACTTCTACCAGATAAAACAATCCGGTGATTCACCGGTTAAGGCATACCCTTTTACGCCCTTTATCATCCTATTATACGCTATCGGGCTGGTTTACCTGCTTTATCCCAAACTGGGCGATTTAAAGGTCCCGGTAATTGTGTATGCCTGTGTAATCAGCACCATGCTTTACTTATGCCTCTGTGTTCCATACAAAGTTGGCAAGATTACGAGCAGGCTGTTCGTAAGCGGTGCCGTGCTTTTCGTACTATCAGACAGTATCCTTGCCATCAATAAATTTTATGCCCCGTTTACTGCCGCACCTTTCCTTATCCGGATAACCTACTGCCTTGCACAATATTTTATTGTTAAAGGTTTTATTAAAAAAAGATATTAATAGAAAGGCTGGCGTAATTTTGTACTACAGTTACATATTGACTGAAAAGAATGGATTATATAGATTATTATAAGATTTTAGGCATATCTAAAACCGCCACGGAAGAGGATATAAAAAAAGCTTACCGGAAACTTGCCAGGAAATACCATCCCGATATAAACCCGAATGACAAGGAAGCCAACAAAAGATTCCAGGAAATAAATGAAGCCAATGAAGTGCTGAGTGATCCTGAAAAGAGGAAAAAATATGATAAATACGGAAAAGACTGGCAGCATGGTGAAGCTTATGAACAGGCCAGGCAACAACGGCAATCATATGATTTTGGCGGACAATCGCAATATTCGGGAAATTTTGAAGAAGGCCATTTTTCAGATTTCTTTTCATCCCTTTTCGGTGGCGGAGGCGGCCGCAGCAAGGCCAGGTTCAGGGGTGAAGACCTTCGCGCCACTTTGCAACTGAATTTCACAGATGTTTTTCATACACATAAAAGGACCATAACGGTTGACGGAAAAAATATCCGGATAACGATTCCGGCCGGTATAGAAAACGGGCAACAGATAAAAATAAAGGGGCATGGGGAACCGGGTAAGAACGGCGGGCCTAACGGTGACCTGTACCTTACATTTTCCATCATCAATAACAGCCCGTTCAGGAAATCGGGAAACGACCTGTACCTTAACCAGGAAATTGACCTGTACACAGCCATGCTTGGCGGAGAAATAACCATCGACACCTTACACGGAAAGATAAAACTGAAAATAAAACCTGAAACACAAAACAATACCAAAATAAGGGTGAAAGGCAAAGGAGCACCGGTTTATAAATCGGAAGGGCAATATGGCGACCTTTTTATCACTTACACGGTAAAACTGCCGCAAAACCTTTCGGAGAAACAAAGACAGCTTTTTTCCGAATTATCAAGATCTTAAAAAAGGGAAAACCGGGATGCATCATTAAAGCAATCATTTTTTTGTTGCCAGTATGCTGTAAACCATCGGTATGTTGTTTCCAAAAACAGAAATCCTGAATTTACCGGGTTCAAATTCTTCCACTTTATTAAAACAATCATACGGTGAATAATCATATTCATGCAGGCGGTTAATTTCCATCCCCCGGTTGATCAAACTGGAAACCACCTCTCCCAAGCCGTGGTTCCATGTGATGGTTTCAGTTGTAACCGGCGCTGATTTGTCGGCATACGTTCCCGTTTCAGTTTCTACAATAGGTGTACTCACGGCATATTTATAAATAACTTTTTCAAAATCGTTATCATACATCCATATCACCGGATGAAATTCTGCCATAACGAATTTGCCGCCGGGCTTCAGGTACCTAGATACAATGGAAGCCCAGCGGTCCACATCCGGCAGCCAGCCGATGGTGCCATAACTGGTAAAAACGATATCAAATAAACCATCCAGGCTTGCAGGCAAGCTATAAATATCACAACAGATGAAAGTAGCTTTTGCTTGTAACCGGGTAGCCAGTTCGGTAGCCTTGTCAACCGCCTTATCAGAAAAATCAACGCCCGTAACAGTGGCACCCAGCCTGGCAAGTGAGATACTGTCTTGTCCAAAATGACATTGCAGGTGAAGGATTGTTTTACCTGAAACATCTCCCAGTAATTCCAGTTCTATTTCATTCAGTGTATTTTTCCCTTTAAGGAAACTGTCCATATCATAAAATGCGGAAGCTACATGCAGATCTGTTTTTATGTTCCATGTTTCTTTATTCTTTTTAAGATAATCCTGTTCTTGCATGATGTTGATCGTTTTAAATGGATGTAAACCTACTTATTTAAAAAGTCATAAAAAATATCCCCGTCAAACTTTCGCATGACGGGGATTTTACCCTCAAAGAAAATTGTTTTATTAATAACCCATACCACCCATATCTGGAGCGCCATGTGCGTGCGGAGCTTCATCTTTAGGTTTTTCTGCAACCACGCATTCGGTAGTTAAGAGCATACCTGCAATAGAAGCTGCGTTTTCCAGCGCTACGCGGCTTACTTTGGTTGGATCGATTACGCCGGCTTTAAACAGGTTTTCGTATACTTCCGTGCGTGCATTGAAGCCGAAATCCGCTTTACCTTCTTTTATCTTTTGTATAACGATTGATCCGTCAATGCCAGCATTGGCTGTTAAAGTACGAACGGGTTCTTCCAGTGCCCTGCGTACGATGGCCATACCGGTTTGCTCGTCGGCTATCTGTCCTTTAACTTTTGCATCAAGGTTAGATATGGCACGGATATAAGCAACACCGCCACCCGGAACAATTCCTTCTTCAACAGCAGCACGTGTAGCATGCAAAGCATCATCTACCCTGTCTTTCTTCTCTTTCATTTCCACTTCGGTAGCAGCACCAACATATAATACAGCTACACCACCGGCCAGTTTAGCCAGGCGTTCCTGCAGTTTTTCTTTATCATAATCAGAAGTAGTATTCTTGATCTGTTCCTTTATCTGGTTAACGCGAGCGGTTATTTCAGCCTTTGTGCCTTTACCACCAACAATGGTCGTATTATCCTTATCAATAGTTACAGATGCAGCCTGGCCGAGGCTTTCCACGCCGGCTCCTTCCAGGTTCTTACCCATTTCTTCGCTGATAACTTCTCCTTTGGTTAAGATGGCGATATCGGTAAGCATTTCCTTCCTCCTGTCGCCAAAGCCCGGTGCCTTAACTGCAGCAACCTTAATGGTACCACGCAGCTTGTTCACAACCAGGGTTGCCAGTGCTTCCCCTTCCAGGTCTTCTGCAATGATCAGCAGCGGACGGCCTGTTTGAGCCACTTTTTCCAGGATGTGCAGGATATCTTTCATAGCAGATATCTTCTTATCGTAAATCAGGATGAATGGGTTTTGTAATTCAGCCTGCATTTTTTCGCTGTTGGTAACAAAATATGGGCTGATATATCCCCTGTCGAACTGCATACCTTCCACGATATCAACCGTAGTGTCGGTCCCTTTGGCTTCTTCTACGGTTATTACACCTTCTTTACCAACTTTTCCAAAAGCTTCAGCAATTAGTTTTCCGATGGTTTCATCGTTATTGGCAGAAATGGTAGCTACCTGCTGAATTTTCTTGCTGTCGTTGCCTACCGCCTGGCTCTGGTCGCGTAAGCTGCTCACCACGAGGCTAACAGCCTTATCAATACCGCGTTTCAGGTCCATCGGGTTAGCACCCGCAGCTACCATTTTAAGGCCTTCGCTGATGATGCTCTGGGCAAGTACGGTTGCTGTAGTGGTTCCGTCACCGGCAATATCAGCCGTTTTTGAAGCCACTTCCTTAACCATTTGGGCACCCATGTTTTCGATTGGATCTTCCAGTTCAATTTCTTTAGCCACGGTTACACCATCTTTGGTAACCTGCGGTGCACCGAATTTCTTTTCTATAACCACATTACGGCCTTTGGGGCCTAATGTAACTTTAACGGCATTGGCAAGCGTATCAACGCCTTTCTTCATTTTGTTCCTCGCTTCTATATCGAAATAAATTAGTTTAGACATGTTTTATGAATTTAGTATTTGAGTTAATTTTTTAATATTGATTTTAGATGTTGGCTGTTAGCTGTTAGTTAAAAGTTCCAGCTTTAAGCTAGTTTCTTATGGTTAATAGCTAATAGCTAAATACTAAAAGCCAGGTACCTTAAACAATTGCTAATATATCGCTCTCCCGCATGATGAGATAGTCAACACCTTCTACGGTTATTTCGGTTCCGGCATATTTGCCATACAATACTTCATCACCGGCTTTAACGGTTACCGGTTCATCTTTCTTACCGGGGCCTGCAGCCAGTACAGTGCCTCTTTGCGGTTTTTCTTTTGCCGTATCAGGGATGATGATTCCTCCGGCAGTTTTTACTTCAGCAGCAGCTGGTTTCACAATTACCCGGTCGTGTAGCGGAGTAATGCTTAACTTTTTAGCCATAATTTCGATATTTTGATTTGGGTTTTAAAAAATATTCCCCTTTTGGGGTTGCGAAGGTACTTTATTAAATATCATACCAAAGCGATAAAAAACGAATAGTTGACAGGTTATCAGCAGTATGTCAGTTTATTACTCGCAGGTTAAGACAATTTTTCATTTGATCAAGATTTACAGGCTAATTCTGCGGCCTGAAATTTTAAACCCGTAAATTTGCAGCCAAAATAAAGTTCTTTACAAATGATCAGCAGAAGAAATATCCGGGTTAAAGTGATGCAGACCTTATACAGCATGGATACGGTAAGCGGACAAGCCAAACCCGGAGAACCACTTTCCGTCCTGACCAGGAAAATTGAAGAAAGCAGGAATTTATTCACATACCTTATATATTTTATTACCGAAGTAGCCCGGTATGCCGAAACAGATGCCAGGTTAAAAGCGAGCAAACATCTGCCTACGGCGAGCGACCTGTCTACCAATACCCGCATTGCCGGCAATGAATTGTTATGGAAAATTGTTGAGAGCCCGGATTATAAGGCCATCTTATCTGCCGGTAAATTACCCGGCCTGATGGATTCCGACCTGGTTAAAAAGGTATATGCTGAGCTGAAAACTACTCCGGAATACCAGGAATACACTGAACTGGCTCAACGCGATAAGAAATCTGAAAGAAAAATCCTGGAATTCATTTTTGCTAACATGATGCTGCCAAATGAATTGTTCATTAACCATGTGGAGGAGCATTTCATTAACTGGGACGATGATGCTGAAATGATGCAAACCCTTGTTCCTGCTTACCTGAATAAACCCGGAGAACATAGTTTCAGTGAGTTCCTGAGCAAGGAAAAATGGGATTTTGCCAAATCGCTGTTGCAAACGGTGATGGACAAATCGGATTTTTGCCTGGAACTGATAAAACCCAAACTTAAAAACTGGGATGCTGACCGGATTGCTTCGCTGGATCTGATCATCCTGCAAATGGGTGTATGCGAGTTCCTGTATTTTGAAACGATTCCCACCAAGGTTACCATCAATGAATATATCGACATTGCTAAGGCTTACAGTACGCCGCAAAGCGGCCAGTTTGTGAATGGGTTGCTCGATAACATACACAAGGAATTGACTGCAGATAACAAGATTGAAAAAAAGAATTTTAAAAACAGTACTTTATAATATGAACTTTCGCCAATTCATTTTATTAATCATCACCGGATTTTTCAGTTTTTCGTTAACCAGTTGTGATGTACGTAAGAAAGACAAACAGGCACCCATTCCCGCTAAGCCCATCCCAGCCGAAATGAAAGTGCCAACTACGGTACAGGTAATTGACAGTATATACGATTTTGGCAGTGTGGCAGAAGGTGAAGTGGTAGAATACAGCTACCGGTTTAAAAATACCGGCAATAATCCGCTGGTGGTTACCCATGTTTCTGCCAGTTGTGGCTGCACAGTTCCTGAAAAACCGGAAGAACCGGTAAAACCGGGTGAAATGGGATTCATCAAAGTTAAATTCAACAGTGAAAACAGGCCCGGGGAAGTACACAAAACGGTTACCGTTACTTCCAATGCCAACCCGCCCTTTAATGACCTGTTATTAAAGGGCACCGTAATAGGAAAACAATAATCATTCATAAACAAACCGGTTGCCTTTTGGCAGCCAAAAACAAAAACAAATATGCAATTACTTAGTATTTTTCTGATGATGGACCCGCAGGGAAAAGGCGGAAGCACGAGCACACTGATCATGATGGGATTGATGATCCTGGTTTTCTGGATGTTTATGATTCGCCCGCAGGCAAAAAAGGCAAAACAGCAAAAAACATTTATCAATAACCTGCAAAAAGGAGAAAAAGTGGTAACCATTGCCGGTATTCATGGTACAATCAATAAAGTTAATGAAGATGGAACGCTGATGCTGGAAGTGAGCCCGGGCAGTTACATAAAGATTGAAAAAAGTTCTATCAGTATGGAATGGTCTGCTAATATAAATAAGCCGGCGGCTGAAGTGAAAAAATAGTATTTGATGTATGATGTATGATGTATGATCTGAGATGTATGATTTTATGATGTAAGATGTGTAATATTTAGTACCTTCTTCAAATCATACATCACACATCATAAATATAATTCCTTTTTATGTTGCGAATAGGTATCACCGGCGGAATCGGCAGCGGCAAAACGACTGTTGCCCGTATTTTTGAGGTGCTTGGCATACCTGTTTATTATGCCGATGATGCGGCAAAAAGGCTGATGAATGAAGATCCTGCCCTTAAACAGCAGATTACCGGCCTCTTTGGCAATGACATTTATAATAACGGGCTTTTAAACCGAAGCAGGATGGCTTCCCTTGTGTTTAATAACCCTGAAAAATTATCGCAACTGAATAAAGCTGTACACCCGGTAACCATTGCTGATGCCGAACGCTGGATGAGGAGCATGGAAGCCAACATATTGCTAAAAATCCCTTATGCCATCAAGGAAGCAGCACTTATATTTGAAAGCGGGTCACAGAGCAGGCTTGATTTTGTAATTGGTGTGGATGCTCCTGTTGAACTAAGGATTAACCGGGCCATGAACAGGGATAAAATTAGCCGGGAGGCAGTATTGTTGCGCATGGAAAAACAAATGGATGAAAAGGAAAAAATGAAGCGCTGCCATTTTGTTATTGCAAATGACGAAGCCCAATTATTGATACCGCAGGTGGAGGAATTGCATAAGAAGATATTGAATCTGAAATCTAACATTTAAACGTTAAAGTCGTTTATGTCGTTTAAGACGTTACTTTATTCAAATCATAATAAAAGTCACATAAAGTCACATATAGTTTAACGACTTAAACGACCCACACGATTTAAACGACTTAAACCTTCCACACAACTTAAACAACCTAACCTTTCACACGTCTTAAACGACTTTAAACCTTTACACGTTTTAAACCTTTCAAACGACTTAAACCTTCCCCCAACTCATTTCAACACTGCCAGCGCCTTCCTGATCTTTTCAAACCCTTTTTCAATGTTCTCCGTGCTGTTTGCAAATGAAATACGGATGCAATTGGGCTCACCGAAAGCTTTTCCGGTAACCACCGAAACATGGGCCGTATGCAGGAAATACATGCATAAATCGTCTGCATTGCTGATGGTTTCGCCGGCAGGTGTAACTGTGCCAAAATATGATTTAACATCGGGAAAAACATAAAAAGCACCGGGCGGTTCATTGCAGATGATACCCGGAATGCTGCTGATTAGTTTCATCACTTTATCCCTGCGTTCCCTGAATTTTTCAACCATGGAATGTGTTGGCTGCAGCGTGCCTGTTAAAGCGGCTATGGCTGCCCGTTGGGTAACGGCGTTGGCGCCGCTGGTAAACTGCCCCTGAATCTTATCGCATGCTTTGGCTATGTCAGCCGGGGCCGCAATATAGCCCAGCCTCCATCCCGTCATGGCAAACCCCTTACTCAGGCCGTTTATGATGATTACCCTGTCTTTCAGAAAATCAAAACCGGCGATACTTTCGTGCTTTCCGGTGAAATTGATATGTTCATAAATCTCATCGCTCATGATAAACACCTGCGGATGGTTTTTAAAAACGGCTGCCAGCGATTCAAGCTCATTTTTCGTATACACGGCACCGGTAGGATTACATGGCGTTGAAAACATAAAGAGCCTTGTTTTATCCGTGATAGCGGCTTCAAGCTGTTCGGCGGTAATCTTAAACCCGTTTTCCAGGCTGGTTTTCACCAGTTTTACGATTCCTCCCGCCAGCCTCACAATTTCACTGTAGGTTACCCAGTAAGGAGTCGGAATAATCACTTCATCGCCTGCATCCACTATACTTAAAACCGTATTGGCAATACTTTGTTTGGCGCCGGTACTTACCACCACCTGGTCGGGCGTGTAATGCAGACCGTTATCTCTTAACAATTTTGTACAAACGGCTTCCCGTAAGTCGAGGTAACCGGCAACCGGCGTATAATGGCTGAAATTGTCATCTATAGCCTTCTTGGCGGCTTCTTTAATATGTGCCGGAGTGTCAAAATCAGGTTCCCCCAGGCTGAGGTCGGTGATGTCTATTCCATTGGCCCTCAACTCTCGGCCAAGTTTGGCCATTTTTAATGTTTCAGGCTCATTGAACCGGGATAACAGGGAAGATAAACGCATATTTTATATAGTAAGTTGCTGCAAAAGTAACTATTTATCACAGCCAAAATTAACTGGCTCCATTTTCATTGCAATGATTAACCATACGGCATCGTTGTAAACGATAATCATTGCTTTCGTTTGGTACTTATCATACAAAAGAAACAATTTTTCATCCTGCCGTTGGCTAAACACAAATGAAATGCCTTCAATTAAATTATTAACCATTTACCCGTGATGATAACTATGGCCATCCATACTATCATAAATACAATTTCGCATCCCGGAATCCGGAAAACCCACCAACCGGTTTATTCGCATGATTAAGTACACTTCTAATCAAATATATTTTTATTGTAATATTTAATAAGTAATACCATTGAAAATCAAATAATAACGCTTAAAAGGGTAAATATGGCCAGCAACTAAGTTCAAATGCTTTTTCCCCTATCTTTGCACACTCTAAAAAAATTAACTACTTAGATAAAAAAAGTACATTAACATGAAACTGAAAGGTTTAGTTTGGTTTTTCACCATTGCTTTAATTCTGATATCACTTTGGGAACTTTCTTATACCTGGGTGGTACGCAATTATGAAAGCAGCGTTAAGGCAACGGCAGAGCGCCAGGTAAAGAAATCATCATCAGGTTTACCGGCCGATGAATTCAATAAACTGGTTAAAGCACGTACACAACACATCCTTGACAGCACCAGGGACAAAGAGATATTTCCACTGGTAGGAACTACTTACCAGAAGTGCAAGGAAAACGAGTTGAACCTTGGCCTCGATCTCCAGGGCGGTATCAGTGTAACGATGGACGTTAGCCTGGAAGGACTGATCAAATCGCTCAGTAATAACCCTAAAGACCCCAAACTGATGCTGGCCCTGCAGGCGGCAACTGCAGAGAAATTAAACAGTGAAGAAAACTACATCACGTTATTCACCAATGCATATATCAAACAAAACGGTGCAGGCAGCCTGAGCGCTCTTTTTGCAGGTCCGGGTAAGGAAATTAAGATTGTAGATAATGACGGTACTGTTACCAACAAGATAAAGAACATTGCCAAAGGTGCCATCAACCAGACTTATAAGATACTTGTTAAACGTATAGATAAGTTCGGGGTGGCGCAACCGAATATCAACCTTGATGAGAACAAAGGGGTTATAAACGTGGAACTGGCAGGAATCACTGATGCTGTAAGGGTTCGCAAATACCTTCAATCATCTGCAAACCTCCAGTTCTGGGAAGTTTACCGGATAGACGAACTGGCTACTGCATTAAAAAATGCGGATGATAACCTGCAAAACTACCTTAACGGAGTTACTGCCGGCGATACATCCAAAGTGATTGACAGTGTTAAGGCCAAACAGAACCAGAATCCTTTCTTAAGGATTATGAACCCGATAGATGTGCAGACTGACAATAACGGAAAACAATTCTTTGCTTCTGCTATCGGAAGGGTTGCTTTACAGGATACAGGTACATTCCTGAATTACCTGGAAAATGAAGTAGTTAAATCGGCTTTCCCAACCAATGTTAAATTCCTTTTTGGTGTAGAGGAAAAATCTGACAAGGGAAATATGAGGTTCCTCCCCCTGTATGCTGTTAAAACCATACCGGCTTCAGATAAAGCGCCCCTGGAAGGTGATGCCATTGAAGAAGCCAAACAGGATTTTGATGAACTGGGCCGCCCTGCCATCAAAATGCAGATGAATAGTGTAGGAAGCAAAACCTGGGCCAGGCTTACCGGTAAAAATGTTGGCCGCCCCATCGCCATCGCACTGGATGATATCGTTTATACGGCACCGAATGTAAACGGCCCCATTGAAGGAGGCAATTCTGAGATTTCCGGAAATTTCACTGTGGAAGAAGCCCAGGATCTGGCCAATATCCTGAAATCTGGTAAACTGGATGCCCCGGCTAAAATTGTAGCAGAACAGGTTGTTGGGCCTACATTGGGCGCAGAAGCTGTTCGTGGCGGTATGATGGCGTTTGTAATCGCTTTCGCTGTAATATTCATCCTGATGCTGGTTTATTACAATACCGGTGGCTGGGTTGCAAATATCGCTCTCATCCTGAATCTCCTTTTCACTATCGGCGTGTTAACAGCGATGGGCTTTACATTGACCGCTGCCGGAATTGCGGGCCTTGTACTTACCATCGGGCTTGCCGTAGATACCAATGTAATTATTTTTGAAAGGATAAAAGACGAACTAACTCACGGTAAGAGTTACCAGCAGGCAATTAACGATGGTTACCGCCGTTCACTGGCGCCGGTTATTGATGCACATGTAACTTCTTTGCTTACTGCCATCATCCTGGTATATTTTGGTTTAGGCCCGGTACTTGGCTTTGCTACTACTCAGATCATCGGTATTATATTATCGCTTTTCTGCGGTATACTTGTATCAAGGCTGATTACAGATTTCTGGACTAACAAGAACCGCCATTTCAACTATTTCACCGGCCTTTCAAAAAGGATATTCAAACATGCCAATTTTAAATTTGTTGAATACAGGAAAGTGGCTTATATAATTTCAGCGATAGTATTGCTCGCAGGCATCGGAGCTTTCTTCAATGGTTTTAATGAAGGGGTTGAATTTAAAGGGGGCCGCAGCTATACCATCAGTTTCCCGCAACCGGTTAGTGTAGACCTGGTTAGGGATGACCTTAAAGTGGCCTTTAACGAATACCCGGTGATGAAAACAGTTGGCGACGGCAGGCGCATGAATATCACCACCTCATTCATGAAAGGTGTTGAAAATGCAGACAGTATCGTTCAGACCAAATTATACGAAGGGTTAAACAAAGCGTTGCCTAAAGGCCTTTCCTATTCAGATTTCATCAGTAAATACAAGGAAAGCTCTATCACGGTACAACCAACCATTTCAGATGACTTAAAACGCGGTGCGGTAAAAGCAACCATTTTTGCCATGCTGGTGATCTTCCTCTATATCTTCATCCGCTTCCGCGACTGGAGGTATTCTGCCGGAACGATCCTTACATTATTGCATGACGTTCTGGTAACCCTTGCCGTTTTCTCATTCTTTAAAAACATCGTGCCATTCCCGCTGGAAATTGACCAGCATTTTATTGCTGCGGTGTTAACCGTTATCGGTTTCTCCATGAATGATACCGTAATCGTTTTTGACAGGATCCGAGAATATGCCCGCGACCTGAAAGGGGCCGACAAGAAAACTATCATCAACCGCGCCATCAATGATACGCTGAGCCGTACCATCATGACTTCAGCAACAGTATTCCTGGTACTCCTTATCCTGTTCATATTTGGTGGTGAAGTAACCCGTGGATTCGCATTCGCGATGCTTATCGGTGTAATCACCGGTACTTATTCATCTATTTTCGTGGGTGTTCCTGTATTGGTAGACTTTGCCAAAGACAGGCCCTTGGGAATAGTTGATACAGCTCATACTACTGTTACAACCAAAAGCGGAACCAAAATTGTAAAATAAGTTATTCTGCTATATAGAACCAAAAACCCGTCGCAATGACGGGTTTTTTTATGCTGAAATCGTTAGAACAGAAACGGCATATGTAAACTGATAAAAGATGAATCATAACGTATACCCGTTGACCTGTAAATAAGGTATTACAGTGGTAGTGATATCAATTACACAGCAAAACTGGTTCCGCAGCCACAGGTACTGCTTGCATTCGGGTTCTTAAACGTGAATCCCCGGGAATTCAATCCTCCTTCCCAGTCAATTTCCATACCGAACAGGTAAATGCCATGTGCCTTATCAATTATGAAACGCAAGCCTTCCTGTTCAAAAATGTCATCATTATTTTTCTCGGTATCAAAATCCAGTACATAAGTCATGCCACTGCAACCTCCCCCCTTTACACCTACCCTCAGTTTTTTGGTATCGTCAAATCCTTCAACAGCCATCAGCCTTTTAATTTCATTCATGGCAGCATCAGTAAAATGTACAGGAACTTTAACTTCAGTTTCCATAATCGCATTGTTTTTACAAAATTACTATTTAAAATAATGCTTTCTTTTCAGCTAATTTTCGAAAGCAGGAATTTGTTAAGGCATCTTGGTTATTTTTGTACCTAATAAAATAATCTATGCAATTACTGGCATTCGAGTTTAAGTTTGAATATGTTCAGGTAACGGTTATGGTTCTGTTTTTTGTAATTATCATGCTGTTGTTATTTGAATTCAGGTCAATGAAGGACCAGATAAAGGAAGGGCTGGGGATTAACAGGGATGGCCTGAAATTACAACTGGAGGCGCTGGAAAGGCTTACCTTATTTACAGAAAGAGCAGGGTTGAAAAGCCTGATCAGCCGGGTTTCCGCTTCCAGCATGTATGTAGCCGGTGTGCATGCAGAATTGGTGGATGCCATAAAATCGGAATATGAATATAATATTACACAGCAGATTTATGTAAGTCCGGAAATGTGGAATGCCGTAACCCGGATGAAAGACCAGAATATATACATCATCAACCAACTGGCAGCCACCCTTCCTCCGGATGCATCGGGGATAGAATTAAGCAGGCGTATACTGGAGTACAGCATGACTAAAGATGCAGAACTAAACAGGATTGTGCTGGATGCCCTGCAATTTGAGGCAAAAAAACTGTTGAAATAACTTTTCATACGATATTAATAACCTTATTCTTACAAATATGTCTTCAAAAAACATCAGTACAGATTCCGGCATACAGGTAAAAGAAGTGTATACAGCTGAAGACAATAAGCACCCGGATAATTCCCTGCCGGGTCAATTTCCGTACACCCGTGGCGTTCAACCCGATATGTACCGGGGCAAACTATGGACGATGCGCCAGTATGCGGGATTTTCAACAGCGGAAGAAAGCAATAAAAGGTACCATTACCTGCTAAGCCAGGGAGTAAGCGGCTTAAGTGTTGCATTTGACCTGCCAACCCAGATAGGTTATGACAGCGACCATCCGTTGGCTGATGGTGAGGTGGGCAAAGTAGGTGTTGCCATCGACAGCCTGGAAGATATGGAGAAACTGTTTGATGGTATCAGGCTGGATGCGGTATCAACATCCATGACCATCAATGCCACCGGCTTTATATTACTTTCTTTCTATGTGGCGCTTGCCAGGAAACAGGGTGTGCCGCTGGATAAGATAACAGGAACCATCCAGAATGATATATTGAAGGAATATGCGGCCAGGGGTACATATATTTATCCGCCCAAACCTTCCATGCGCATCATCACCGATATTTTTGAATGGTGCAGCAGGGAAGTGCCCAAATGGAATACCATTTCCATTTCCGGTTACCATATACGGGAAGCCGGAAGTACCGCTGTACAGGAAATTGCATTTACACTAAGTAACGGTAAAGCATATGTGCAGGCTGCCCTTGAAAAAGGGCTCGATATCAATGTATTTGGCAAAAGGCTTTCTTTTTTCTTCAATTCGCATAACAACCTGTTTGAAGAAGTGGCCAAATTCAGGGCTGCCAGGAAAATGTGGGCGAAAATCATGAAAGACCTGGGCGCTACGGATGAAAAAGCGCTGATGCTGAGGTTTCATACACAAACAGGTGGCAGCACCTTAACGGCCCAGCAGCCACAAAACAACATATCCCGTGTTACCATTCAAACGCTGGCTGCTGTGCTGGGCGGTACACAGTCGCTCCATACCAATGGCTTTGATGAAGCACTAAGCCTGCCGACCGAAGATGCGGCAAGGATAGCATTGCGCACCCAGCAGATAGTGGCATTTGAAAGCGGCGTCACCGATACCGTGGACCCGCTGGCAGGTAGTTATTTTATTGAATCACTAACCGCAGAAGTGGAAAAAGAAGCCTGGAAACTGATTGAACGAATAGATATGATGGGTGGAAGTGTTGCTGCCATAGAAGAAGGTTTCATGCAGGATGAAATAGCCCGGAGCGCTTATGCTTACCAGAAACATATTGAAGACGGCACAAAAGTGATTGTTGGCGTTAACCGGTTCGATATTAATGAAACCAATCACCCACCCCTGCTGAAAATAGACGAAAGCATTCAAAAAATGCAAGTTGAAAAACTGAAAGCCCTGCGAGCAAAACGGGATAATGAAGCTGTAGCGAAATGCCTTGCCGCCCTGAGTTCTGCAGCAACCGGAACTGAAAACATCATGCCATTTGTTTTAGATGCGGTTGAAAAGTATTGCACGCTGGGCGAAATTTCTGATACACTCAGGAATATATATGGTGAATACAGGTAAATACCCTGAAACAGTTTGTTTCCTATTTAGCATTAGCCGTGAAATAATGCATAAATGCCATTCACACAACTTAATTGCCGGTTGCAAGTTTGATTTTTACCTTTGCTGATAATACTCCATCAATTTGTTTCAGTGATTAAATTGTCAAACCCATCGTAAATAATATTTAAGCAATTTTAAAAGTGGCTGCCTTCAAATTAAGTATTTATAAACAGTATGTCAGGTTTCAGCGCTGGGGGCTTACTTTTTATTTTACAATCTGTTGCATCCCGGCATTCTCACAATCGCTTATCTCAGGTAAAATAGTAAATAACCGGGATGGCAAACCTGTTACCAATGCATCAATAGGGATCCCTGGTAAGCGGTTCAGGCAATCGGATGCCAATGGTAACTTCAGGTTTACACTTAGTGAATTTAAGCAACGGGACAGTCTTATCATTACATCTGTTGGTTTCAAAACGGTGCGCATCCCGGTTACCGAAGCTGTTAACATGAAGGAATTCAGGCTGCAAGAACAAGTGAAAGACCTGCAGCCACTGGTGCTTACATCTTACCTGAACGAAGGAGCCAGTGGCTCTAAATCTGAAACAACCGGTTATTTCATAAGCTGGAATACGAACCATACCGGCGCTGAAATCGGAAAGATATTTTACATCAACCAAAATGAATATAAACTGGAACGGGTGCGGTTTAAGGTGAATAACCAGTGCGATACCTGCCAGATCATGCTGCACATCAGGGCTATGGTTGATTATATACCCGGAGATGAAATCTTATACGACAGCATAACTACTACGGTTAAACGTCTTTCTTTTGATGACAGGTTTTCAGAATTTGACCTACGGCCATACAACCTGGTTTTTAAACAAAGGGAAATAATGGTTAGCCTGGAAGTGTTGCACTGCACCGGAAGCGGTAAACCTGGCTGCTCATTTTGTTTCATAGGTACTGAAGAAGGAGAATACTATTATAAAAACAGCAAAAAATACGATTGGCTTAAATCTGAAAACGATTTCAGCATTTATATGCGGCTTATATACAGGTTTTAGACGTATGTACAAACGGTTGCAGGTATCTGACCTGTGTTTTGCCAAACTAACGATAATTACTATCCTCTGTAATTTTTCAACAGGTAAACATAAAATATCCTTGCAGGCTTGTGATTTCTCAATAACTTAATTAAAATTGGCTTTTCGGCCTTTTCAAAAACATCCTGGTAATGTATATTTGGATTACAGTAATTATCAGAAGAAGTGATAAAGTAAGCATCATTGCCGGGAAGAATTTTTTTCCGGTATTTGTTAAGCCATGCATAATGGTGGATATCAAACAGGTCTCCAATGGCTACAAAATCAAGATTAAGTGGTTGTGCAACATAATTGTCCAAATGTGCCCCCGGGAACCACTTGTTACTTATTAAAAAAGTTGTTGGCGTTTTTCCCTGCATCCTGTTGGTTTCATAAATCGTTTTGAATTCCTTGCATAGAGAATTCCATCCGTACATATCCAGTGTAAAATCACCCGCTCCCAATTCATCTTGCGATTTTTTACCAAGCGTTCCAGGCATATAATTAATGAGTAAAACTCCTGATATAATTATCGTCAGCAATAATGCTACAGCCATTTTACACAATTTATAAAATCGGTTTGCAAATACATTATTCGTGTTTAGCCGGTCAGAAACCCAGCATGCTGTAAAAATCATAAGTGGAATATATGCAGGCCCGGACCAATGGGGCAAAGTATCTCTGAATAATGAAATGCAAAGCAATAGAAGAATCAATGGAAGAGATAAAAACAGTAATACCCTTTTTAGCCCTGGTTGAATACAAGGGGGAAACTTAGCTGCGGTTGACAGACTGAATATATACAGGAAGTAGTTTAGGGGATTATTATATAGAATTCCCCCAAATAACTCTTTTGAAAAGCTTTCAATATCAACCGCAGGATTACCAGTCATAGTTACCCTGGCGCTGTGGTAATTATAAGTTATGAAGTTATTTTCCACATTCCATATAAATATCGGGGAAATGATTACTAAACATATTAATGCCGATAGATACAGGTAAGGATTTTTGAAGAGACCCCGATGATAAAATATGATATATAGCCCAAACCCAACCCAGAGAAAGGCACCATGAATCTTAGACATGATGCATATGCCTGAAACAAAGCCAAATACAATCATTTTTATGTTCCCTTTTTTGGAATAAGCATTTTCGGAAATGATGTCGACTATCAGGTATAACCCTGCTATCCAGAAAAACAATTCCGGCGAATCGGGTAAAATGAATATTCCGGCTATGCAACTGCAATATGGTGAAGCGGTAAAAAGCAAAGCGGATATATAAGCCGCCTGTTCATCCTTAATTTTTCTTGTGAGGCCGAATACCAATCTTGTATTTACCGCACACAGGATAATAGGGCCTAGCCGGACAAAAAATTCACTTATAAAATGTAAGTTAAAAGTAGTGAGCCTTATAAGCAGCGCAACCATCGGTGGGTGATCAAAATAATTCCATTGTAACTTTTGCGCGTAAGAAAGGTAATATACTTCGTCATTTCCCAATTCCACAGAAAATGCTGTAATGCACCTAACGAGGGTGGAAATAATAATCAACCAGTCTATTTTTGATCTGGTGGCCATGTATGCTAAAATGTATAAAAATTATTTGCCCCGAAATTCCAGAAAAAAACAATAGCAATTACAATAATCTTGCTAACATAGTAATTGATTGATGTATTTTTTTGCAACAGGTAAAGCAACGATATACTTAGCATTAGCCCGATAATAGAAATTATGGAAAATTTAAAGAATTGAAATGCAATATTGTTTTCAGTGCTTTGAAAAGTGAAATGCCTGTTAAGTATGTAGTTATTTGTAACTGCAAACGTAAACCCGGCCATACTGGAAAAATATTTGTTCCATTTCAGTTTTTCCTTACATAAAATGGTAATTGCGAAATCAATGAAAACGCCGGAACAACCGACTATCCCAAAATTTAATAAGCAAAAAACGTCCATCTAAAATTGTTGAAATTACTATGAAACCCCGGTATCTAAATAGCGCCCGCGTCGCCTTAAAAAGAGAATTTTTCCCCATTTTAATATGCCCAGCCAATTTGATTTGTTATAAACAATCTGGTAGGAAAATGCCCCAAAAATCACCCCGATAAGCGCACCAACTAATACATCTATGGGAAAATGATGCCCTAAATAGATCCTTGAATACCCAACTAAAAAGGCTCCTGTAAAAAGAATAGCGCCCCAAAATCTTTTCATAGAAGTAAATGCAAGGATGGTGGCCACTGAAAATGCAGATGCAGTATGACCAGATGGGAAACTGCTGGCGCCACTATTACTGTGTGTGAAATACTTCATATAATTGGCGAAACCACTGGATTGAAAGAAAACTTTTGGACGTGGAGCATAAATTAGGTTTTTACCCAACTGAGCTATTAAGCCGGTAAATATATATCCAACTAATAAACACAAAGCAAGTTGGCGCTGCTTTAATAAAAACAAGATAACACAAAGTGAAATAACAAAAATACCATTGCCCAAAAATGTGTATACTGAAAAAAAATAGTCTAAAATCTGTGTATGTACTTTTGCAAGATAAAGGAAGCTATCTGCTTTTGATATCTGGTTTAAGGTTATCCCAACCGGAATAAAAAAAAACAGGCAGCAAAGGAAAAAAATTGTATTGGCTGTTAAGGTGGTTTTTATTTCCTTCATAAATTCTACCAAAATTACCCACCCAAAAAAAACAAATGATTAAGTAATCATTATTGAAATGTAAATAAACAGATGTTAATAACCAATTTTGCAGAATTACCTGACCTGTTATTTCACTTTAATGACTTTTCATGGTTTATATGAAAGAGCCAATTAGCACATTTTCCAGAAGTATCAACTACTAATAAGGGACTAATACCATTCTGCTTAAAAAATAGAATGGAATATCTTTTACATGTTGCTCATTTACATAAGATAAACACGGGTAGTGACCCTTATTACATAGGAATTTACTCCTAACGAGCCAAAACATGTCTCTGACCTTTGCCGGCTCGTCAGTTCTCAATTCTCTTTAAATTTAACCTAAGTTCCTGCAGGATGATTTTATTGATCTTAAGCGACGGAAATGCAACAGGTAGCCGGTTTAAAGGAAATCAATGCGCAAAATCTGTCTCAAAATTTCCCCTGATGCGTTCCATAGATGGATTGAAATACCCGTATTTCAAATCTGGAAACTCTTCCTGAATCAGTTCCTGCATCTGTTTAACACCGATACAATCACCGGTATCATACACGCCTATTTTGCCCAGGTACCAGTCGGGATCAATATTGAAATTGCGCCACTGTATCATACACAAACCCGTTTCTTTTATGAATAACCGCAGCGCTTCATATTCTTCCACACTGTCCGTCATACCCGGAAATACAAAATAGTTGATGCTCGTCCAGGCTCCGTAACTCCGTGCAATCTGTAAACTCTCTTTCAGGTCGCTGAATTCATAATTATTGGGCTTGTAATAAGCAGTATATATTTGTTCACGAACAGAATTCAGGCTTACCCGGATGCTGTTCAAACCGGCCTCGCACAGTTCTTTTACAGCCCCGGGCATGCTGCCGTTCGTATTGATGTTGATACTCCCCTTTTTGGTATGCTTCCTTATTTCAATGATGGCTTCCTTTATTGTTTCCCACATCAGCAATGGTTCGCCTTCGCAGCCCTGCCCGAAACTGATTAATGGAAAAGGGGCTGTTTCCAGGTGTGGCACTGTGAATTCAACAATCTCTTCCGGGGTAGGCTTAAACGTTAGCCTGTCCTGTGTACTGATAATCTCCTCTTCCTGCGGCTGGAAACTGATGCAACCAATGCAGTTTGCATTACATGCCGGCGATACGGGAACCGGGCATTCCCATCTTCCCAACGCAAGGTTCCTGGCTGCCGGACAGGTATACGTCATACAGCAGTTTTCCACCAGGTGTTTCACCAACCGGTTATGCGGGTACGAACGAAGTAATTTTTCAGCCCCTTCTTCAATCTTATCATCATCATATCCCGCACATTCCTGCCTGATATCCTGTTCAATCCGTATGGCAGGAACATATGTCTTATCATCATGCCAGCCAACTGCCGTATAACAAAAAAGTGGTAATGTGGGGGCATCCTGCAGCATTTCATAAGCGGCCATATAAAACCCCGTATGAGCAGGTGGAATGAAGGCTGCCACCGCCCAGCCCTTTTCACAGATTCGCATTTCGCCGGTTTTAACATCAATCCCAATTCCCCTGCGGCCCGGAAGTTCATATAACTGCCCGCCATCCGGCAATAATATCCATTCTTCAGTATTGATCGGATATGCGTCCCAGCCACTACGCCCGGTTACATACAGGCTGCTGTCTTCAAAAATATTGCCCTTGCCATCAGAATACAATAAATACGGGGATTGCGATAGTGTTTGCATGTTGCAAAAATAATGTTTACCGGAACAAGTTTAGTTTGAAGTTTGAAGTTTGAAGTTTGAGGTTTGAGGTTTGAGGTTTGAAGTTTGAAGTTTGAAGTTTGAGGTTTAAGACTATATCCTAACTATGAACTTCGGCCCCAACTTGTTTACGGCAAAATGTATTAAACGACGCTTCATCAACCTCATCCCGGGAAGCCTTATCTATCACTGCCTGAATCAGTTTATTATTTAACAGGTCGATGGTAAGCACATGATCTTTTAAAACAACATTACTTATTTCTTTCCAATAAAAATACTTAACCGGAAATGACGGATAGGTTATTTTATCCTCATCAAATACAACCATAAGTTTTTTATCAGCAAAAAACCCAAACACCGCAAAGATGGCAACACAGAGCGCCAGCAGATAGTTACCCAGGATGATCCAAAAAAAACTGAGTATAATAAATGCAATCCCGGGCCTGAAAGCAGCCAATCTGCCCGTAAATAATTGAATAAGGAAAAAAACAAGTGCTAAAACGCTGATCAGCATTCCCATCAGGCTTACATTGCTGTTCTTTTCAACAGGACTGTTAAAATAAATATAACCAAATACAATGCAGTTGATCAGTAAGATGAAAAGGGTAACATAACGGATTGTTTTATGTTTTTCATCCGGTAGCTGTATAGCATACCTGTTTTTTACGTTGGATTGCATGCCAGCAGCAGATTACATAATTTATAAAGAACGCGGGCTCCCACGTTTTCATCCCATTCATCGTGGCTAACACCCACTTCATTCAGGTCGAATCCAATGATCTTCCTTCCGCTCTGAACCAGTTTCTTCAATAAATAAAAAATCTGCTCTGTTTCAAAACCGCCCTGAACAGGTGTTCCGGTATGCGGACATAGTTTTGGATCCAGTCCGTCTATATCAAAACTAACAAACACATTTTGAGGCAACTGGTTGATGATATCAAATGCTATATCCCTCCAGCATTCACCTTCATACTGGCGCTCTTTTATCTGCCTTTCAAAAAATGCCACTACCCTTCCGTTACTTCCGTTTATCTCATCAAGCTCTTCCTCACAAAAATCCCTGATTCCAACCTGTACCAGTTTTTCCAGGTTAGGTATCTGGTTCAATGCATTGTACATGATAGAAGCATGTGAATAATTAAACCCTTCATAGGCTTTCCTTAAATCGCAATGGGCATCTATCTGCAATATTCCGAAGGATTCATACTTATCTGCAATGGCCTTGAAATAACCTAACGGTGTACTGTGATCGCCGCCCAGCAACCCAACCAGTTTACCGGCATCCAGCAAATCCTTTGTCTGCTGGTAAACCCAATCATTAAGAAAAAGGCTGCCCTCATTTATTTCCTTCAGGGTTTTGCACATGAACTTGTTATCTGCCACAATCTCACCCTGTGAAATGTACCTGATGTACAATTCAGCCTCTTTGCGCAGGTAATCACTTTTTGTAAGAATTTTCTTATTCGTTTCACGCATGAAAATCCCCTGTTTCCATACGTCCCTTGCTTCGGGATCAAACAGGTCAACCTGCAGGCTTGCAGAAAATATATGGTCCGGGGCACGGGCAGTCCCCGCATTGTAACTAACCGTCACTTCCCAGGGAATTGGTAATATGATAAGCCTCGCATCTTCTTCAGAAAAAGGAAGTCCGAATATATTATTATTGGGGTTACCTACCGAACTAGGGTCGAATGTAGACAGGTCTGCCATCTGGTTTTAAAATTTTTGCAAATATATGATGTAAGTTGTTTTGAAGAATGATAAAAATCAGGCGTTAAAAGCCAATCAGGAAAGATTTTGAATTAACTTTGCCTTTCAAATTACAACATGAAAAAAACTCATATAATCATACTGGTTGGTATTGCTGCACTCATAGTAGCATTGCTTGCCTATTCTGTTGATTTTTCCACTTACGACAGTATATCATCCGCTAAACAAAAACAGGGCAAATTCGTACACCTGATAGCAAAAGTCGACAAATCACAACCTATCATTTACGATCCCGTTAACAACCCAAACTACCTTTCTTTTACAGCCATCGACAGCCTGGGCAACAGCACCAAGGTGGTTTATCATAACAGCAAACCCACCGACCTGGAAAAAAGCGAACGCGTGGTGTTAAAAGGCAAGATGAATGCCGACCATTTTGAATGTAAAGATATCCTGCTGAAATGCCCCAGTAAATACAAAGACGATAAGAATAAACTGGAACAAAGCATGAAAGAGCAATCGGCTGTCAACTAGTTTTTTAAACCATTTCCTAAAACGTACGCATGAATTTTGAGGGAGAACATTTATTGCCCGGGCAATTGGGACATTTTTTTGTAATCCTGGCGTTTATAGCCTCCCTAATAGCCGCCGTTTCATATTTTAAAGCTTCCCGCGATCATGATCAGTTATCAGCAAAAAACTGGTTAAAACTTGGTAAAGCCTCTTTCTTTGTTCAGGCGTTTTCGGTAATTATTGTTTTTTCTGTAATATTCTATATCTGCTTTAACCACTATTACGAATACATGTATGCATATAAACATGCATCCATGGAACTGGAATACAAATACCTGCTGGCATGTATTTGGGAAGGTCAGGAAGGCAGTTTCCTGTTATGGGCTATCTGTCAGAGCCTGTTAGGGCTTGTACTCATATTTAAAAGCAGGGAATGGCAGGCACCTGTTATGTCTGTCATCAGCCTGGCACAGGTTTTCCTGCTCATGATGATCCTTGGCATCTATGTTTTCGATGTAAGGATCGGCAACAGTCCGTTTACCCTTACCCGTAATGAAATTTCAGCACCTATTTTCAGCCAGGCCAATTACCTCAGTTTCATAAAAGATGGTATGGGGCTGAATGTGCTGTTGCGCAATTACTGGATGGTAATACATCCGCCCGTGTTATTCCTTGGTTTTGCCTCCACCCTTATCCCTTTTGCTTATGCCTATGCAGGCATCCAAACTAAACGTTACGGCGAATGGGTGAAACCGGTGTTACCCTGGGCGCTATTGGGAGCTGCCATCCTGGGATCAGGTATCATGATGGGTGGCAAATGGGCTTATGAAAGCCTGAGCTTTGGCGGATACTGGGCCTGGGACCCTGTGGAGAACGCTTCGCTGGTACCTTGGCTCATACTTATTGCCGGCCTGCATACAATGGTCATTTACAATGCAACCGGTCATTCATTAAGAGCGAGTTACCTGTTAGGTTTTTTGCCTTTCATTTTTGTGCTGTACTCCACATTCCTTACCCGTACCGGTGTTTTAGGCGACACATCCGTTCATGCATTTACGGAAGCAGGAAAAGCGATAAACATCATGATCGGATCCTTTGTGCTGATGTTTACCGTTCCCATGTTTTTCCTCTTTTTCAGGAATTATAAAAAAATACCGGCAATCACCAGGGAAGAACAAACAAGTTCCCGTGAATTCTGGATGTTCATCGGATCAATCGTTTTTTTCCTGTCGGCCATCTTCATCATCGCCATCACTTCCATCACTTTATATAACAAGATCCCGCTTATTAAAGACCTCATCATCAGGATACACAAAGGGCCGCTGGCCATGCCAGAAAATGCAGAATTCCTGTATAACAAAGTGATGGTACTGGTAGCAGTGATCATTGGATTGTTAACGGCAACCGCCCAGTACCTGAAATATAAAAGTACCGGTACAGCCTATTTCCTTAAAAAAATTGCATTTCCAACCATTCTAGCTGCCGTAATTACTACGCTGTTTATCTTTTTTTACCCGCTTAGTTTTTATAAACACGGAACCGGTTACCTGGTGGCCATATACCTGGCATTCTTTGCTGTAACCTATGCCGTAATCGCCAATGCTATGTATATTTTCAGCGGCATAAAAGGAAAGTTGAAACTGGCAGGAGCATCCGTTGCTCATGCCGGGTTTGCATTAATGATTGCAGGCATTCTCATTTCATCCAGCAATAAAGTGGTAATCAGCAGCAGCATGGTAAACGGAATCAACCTGCCTGCCTCCATCGATCCCATGACCAAACAGCAGGATGACCCCAGGGAAAACCTTACCCTGCTAAGGGATGTTCCTACTACCATGGGCAAGTACGAGGTTACATACCTGAAAGATTCTGCCGGGCATGAAAAAGGAAGGAAATATTATGAATTATTATTCAGGCAGACAGACCCGTCTACAAAAAAAATCAAGGAACAGTTTACGCTAAAACCGGATGTATACCTCATGAAAGATAATAACATGAGCAGTAACCCCGATACAAAATCGTACCTCACAAAAGATATTTTCACTTATGTTTCTTTTGTATTGAATGAAAACCAGCCATCAAATGATACGGCATCATTCAAGGTTTCTGAAATGCATGAAGGCGATACCGCTTATTACAGCAACGGTTATTTTATCCTGAACAGCATTGTAAAAAACCCGGTGAATGAAAAATACCGGTTTACGGAAAATGATGTAGCCTTAATGGCAAATATTACCGTTGTAAATAAGGAAAACCGGAAGTTTACGGTAATGCCTTTGCTGCATGTAGATGAATTCGGGATTGTTCATGCCGATGATACCTTATATGCACAGAACATGTTTTTCCGATTTGCCGGCGTTAGCGACAACCATCATGTAAAAATCGGTGTAAAGGAATCTGACAGCATGATTGATTTTGTTACCGTAAAATCATACATATACCCTTATGTGAACCTGGTTTGGCTGGGGCTAGTAATTATGGCTGCAGGCCTGTTAATGAGTATGGTTCAAAGAGGCCGTTTTACCCCCGTACAGGCTGCCATTGCCCTTATAATTGCCATTTCTGGCCTGTCATACCTGTTCCTGCTGGCTAACTGATTTCTCCCTTATATCAAACAAATTTGATCTAAGCAGCGTTTTAACATACGTAAACAGTCATTATTTGGTATATTTTAAGGTTACTTTATACATTTACAGGTATTAAAAAGTAAGAACCGGCAGTAAATTTACATGCATGTCTTTTAAACAGAACAACAGGCTTTTAAAGTGTCTTGCGCTTTTTTTCATGATGCTGAACATTGGCGGATTGGAAACCAACGCACAAACAGTTTATGGCGTGAATGATACCATCATTCATGAAGCGGTTGTTTATGATGGAGATACCATTGAAGCAAAGACGCTGGGCATCCTGTTCATCTATTCCAGGATGACGGAATCTCAACGGGCTGAAGCAGCTAAATACAACCGGCTAAGAAATGCCGTTTATGTAACCTACCCTTTTGCACGTAAAGCCGGCATCATCATGAATGAAATGAATGCCCGGCTGGCCTCCATCACTGATAAGCAGGAACGAAAAAAATATATTAAAACCAAAGAATCGGTTTTAAGAAGGGATTTTACCGATCCGCTTACAAACCTGAGTGTTTACCAGGGAAAGGTATTGATGAAACTGATAAACCGGGAAACCGGGAATAACTGCTATGAGATCATAAAAGAATACAAAGGCGGCCTTACTGCCAGGCTGTATCAAACGGTTGCATTTTTCTTTAACAGTAATT
>WBZP01001261.1_pt1 | contig 31939 bp, 31 predicted proteins | sample 5204301 | NCBI WGS metagenome assembly WBZP01 (sample SAMN12412401, study PRJNA552823) | activated sludge metagenome | isolation source: activated sludge from nitrification reactor of wastewater treatment plant... | place: USA: Pennsylvania | collected 2017 | reverse complement strand
AAGAGTTCTCGCCGAGTCGGTCAGAATCACTTCTGCCGATGCCGCATGGCGTCCCTCCACCCCAGCGACTCTCCTACTCTCGCAGATCAGTCGCCAACTGCAAACATACGAGCCGCATGGAATGGCGTTCTCCAGGCAGGCAACGCCAGGAGCGCCGATTGGTGCGGCTCTCCGGCAGGGTGCATCGATCAGTGCCGGGCGCGGCAAAGTTGTTGGCGCCGAAGAGAGCCGGCAGGCTATGATTTATCGTTTCGACATTCAACCATCGCCCGAAAGGATCGCAAAAATGCCGTTGCCGCAATTCAGGTTGCCGACTTTTCCGCTTGGCCGGATCGTGCTCGGCGTCGCCGTGCTGGTGGTCTTTGCCATTCTCTGGCCGTTCTACCCGGTGCCCACCGGCAGTCGCGGCGTGGTCACCCAGTTCGGCAAGATCGTCGGCATCGAAGGCGAAGGGCTGGCGGTGCTGCCGCCGTGGCAGAAGCTGTCGAATTTCAGCATCCGCGCCGAGAAGGCCGACATCGAAAATGCCGAAGGCAGCACCAGCGACACGCAGCCGGTCAAGGTCAGCCTGACCGTCCGGTACAGCATCGCCACCGATCGCGTCGCCGAGGTGTTCGAGAAGTACTCGCACGACGGCAATCTTTCGTCATACGTTCAAACGGCGACGCAGGAGATTTTCAAGGCGGTCACCGCCAAATACACGGCGCCCGATCTGATCGCCCAGCGGGCGAAGGTCTCCGCCGACATCAACGCGGCGCTGCGCGACAAGCTGTCGCTCTACGGCGCCCAGGTGATCAACATTGATATGCGCAATTTCGCCTTCTCCGACTCGTACATGCATGCGATCAACGACAAGGTCACGCAGGAGCAGTTGCGCCTTGCCGCCGAAAACAAACTCAAGACAGTGGAGGCCGAGCAGAAGCAGAAGTTGGTGATCGCCGAAGCAGAGGCCGGTGCGCGCAAGGCCGAAGCTGACGGCCAGGCCTATGCCAACCTCTCCATAGCCAAGGCCCAGGCCGAGGCGCTGCGCGTCCAGAATGCCGCCCTGGCGCAGAACAAGGATGTGCTCGAGCTGCGCCGCATCGAAGTCGACAAGACCAAGGCGGAAAAGTGGAACGGCGTGCTGCCGGCGGCGATCTATGCCGGCGCCCCGATACCTTTCCTGAACGTGGGCAAATAGCGGTACGGTCGAACGGCCTTCGCCCGCCGGATATCGCGATGGAATCGACTGCTCGGCAAGTTCTGGATTTCTGGTTCGGCAGCGCCGATGCGCCCGACCATGGCCGCGCCCGCGCGGCGTGGTTTCGCAAGGACGCGGAGTTCGACCGCCGGATCGTGGAACAATTCGGCAGCCTGATCGAAACCGCGTTGGCCGGCGGGCTCGCGCACTGGCAACGCGAGCCCGGGTCGGCGCTGGCGCAGATATTGGTGCTCGACCAATTCACCCGAAACGCATTTCGCGACCAGCCGCGCGCCTTTGCAGGCGACGCCGCGGCACTGGCGGCGGCGCGCGCGATGCGGGCGGCCGGGCAGGATGGCGGCCTGCTGCCGGTGCAACGCGCCTTCGTGTACCTGCCCTTCGAACATGCCGAAGACATCGCGGCGCAGACGCAATCGGTGCGGCTGTTCACCGATCTGGCCGCGGCGGCGCCGGAACTCGCCGACATGCTCGACTACGCGCAGCGGCATCATGCGGTGATCGCGCGCTTCGGCCGCTTCCCACATCGCAATGCGCTGCTCGGGCGCGACTCGAGCGCCGAGGAGCTGGCGTTTCTGCAGCAGCCCGGCTCGCGCTTCTGAGCGCGCGCACTCAGGCGGTCTGGGCGGCGAGAAACCGGTCCAGTCGGTTGGCGAAAGCCTGGCGGTCTGCCTGGCCGAACGCTGCCGGGCCGCCGGTGTCCACACCGGTGGCGCGCAGCGTATCCATGAAATTGCGCAGGTCGAGCAGTTCGCGCACGTTCTCGCGGCTGTAGAACTCGCCACGCGGATTGAGCGCATTGGCGCCGCGCTCGATGACCGCGGCGGCCAAAGGAATATCGGCGGTGATGACCAGATCGCCGGCCGCCACATGGGCAACGATATGGTTGTCGGCAACGTCGAAGCCTTTGGGCACCTGCAGGGCGCGTATCCATGGCGAGGCCGGCACCCGCAGCATCTGGTTTGCAACCAGCACCAGCCGGCGCCGCGTGCGCTGCGCCGCGCGATAGAGAATCTCCTTGATGACCGCCGGGCAGGCGTCGGCGTCGACCCAGATCTGCATCTCACGCCCGCCGTTGCGCCACTTCGCGCGGCGGCACGCTCACGGCGCGACCACGACGCAGTTCTTGCCGTTCTGCTTGGCGGTGTACATCGCCTGGTCGGCGCGGCTGATGCAATCGTTGCCGGACTCGTCGGTACGGTAGCCGACAACCCCGATGCTCACGGTTACCAGAACGGCGACGCCGGGCTTGGGGATGTGGGTGAACGCGGCGAACCGGCTGCGAATGCGCTCCGCCACCAGTTGCGCCTGATCGAGTCCGGTTTCCGGCAGCAGGACGACGAACTCCTCGCCGCCGAAACGGAACGCGCTGTCGCTGCGGCGCAGGTTGGCGCGGATGGTGTCGGCCAGCGCGACCAGCACCGCGTCGCCGGCCAGATGGCCGTAGGCGTCGTTGAAGCGCTTGAAATTGTCCACATCGAGCATCAGCAGCGTCAGCGCATTGCCATAGCGCACCGCGCGGCCGATTTCGGCTTCCAGGCGCTCGTACAGGTGGCGCGAGTTGAACAGATCGGTGCGGCTGTCGGTGATGCTGAGCATGCGGTAGCGCTCTTCACTCTCCCGCAGCGCCGCCTCGGCGCGGCGCCGTTCGGTGAAATCCTGCAGCGTCTCGATCGCACCGATGCAGCGCCCGGCGCTGTCGCGCAGCGGCGCGGCAGTGAAATAGAGCCAGCGCCCGCCTTCGCCGAAGTTCGGGAAGTAGTCTTCTGCCTCGTAGGCACCATCGATCAGTTCGGAGCGGCGAAACTTGCCCTGGTAGAAGCGCTCGATCTCGCCCTCGATCGAGCCGTCGAGCACCAGATCGGCCAGCACCGGACGCTTGGCCGGATAGAACGCACGCCACTGGTCGCGCGTGCCGATGATGTCGGCCGCCGCGGTGCCGGTGACCACCTCGCAGGCTCGGTTCCAGTGTGTGACGGTGTGGTTCTCGTCGATGACGAAGGTTGCCACCGAACTGCCATTGACGATCTGCCGCAGCCGGGTTTCGCTCTCTAGCAGTTGCCGGCGCGATTCGGACAGTGCGCGCTGCTCGCGGTGACTGTCAACGACTTCGGGCAACAGCACCGGCAGCAGGTTCAGATAGGTGCCAGCGCTGTCCTTGACGATATACCGGGTGATGCCGGCGCGCAGCGCTTCGACTGCGTCGTGCTCGGAAACCTGATCGGCAAGCATGACGATCGGCAGGCTGTGCAGCTTGTCTTGTTGGTCGAGACAGAAGTCGAGCCCGCTGCCGTCTCGCAGCTGCTGCCCGACCACCAGCAGGTCGAAACCGTCCGGCCCCTCGCCGAGCAGGGATTCGGCATCCGCCCGATCAGCGCAGTCGACGATCTCGCACGACAGGCAGGCGCTCTCGATCTTTTGCCGAAACGCCGCGCGGTCGACGCCGGTGCCATCGACCAGGAGAATCTTCAAAGAATTCGCCAGAGCAGGTTCCTGTCGCATTCGGTACGCTTCGTGGTTGAAGGGTTGTCGGCTCGTGGCCGATATTGTAGCCAGCCTCGACAGCGGATTGACAGCGGATTCAGAGCGTCCGGGCTGCCCGATTGCCGCAAAAACCCGCGTAAACGGTGCAAGCCGCCAGGTTGACGGTCAAACCCTCGGCACCTCGGTCGCCATGAAGCAGGTCGCACACCCGTCCAACGCACGCAAGATGCGCGCCCGTCACGGGCCAACCAGCGCGCGGACCATCGACATGATCGCCCGCATCTGCGGCGCGTCGCGGCTGGCATAGCGCAGCGCGTCGCCGAAGGGTTCGTTGGTATAGCCCCACCAGTCCCAGCAACCTTGCGGATTGACCACCCGGTAGATCATGCGGTCGAACGAATCGAGCGCGGTGACGCGCGGGAAAAGCACCACCAGCCCGATGCTGCTTGCCCATTCCGCATAGCCGGACTGGCGCGCGAAGTTGTCGAACACCGCGTCGTCGATACCCTGCTGGCAGCCGTGCAGGGCGACATGAATCCTGCACGAGCGGGAAGCGCAGATCGCCGGCACGAACAGCCGGCCTTCGCGCGCCATGCTGATGGACTTGACCCGCCTGTCCGCCCCCTGCCGGCCCTCGACATAGGCTGCCTGATCGAAGCGCAGCCAGTCGCCCCCGGCCGGCGCACGCGCAGCGGGCGCACCGGGCAGCAGATGACGCAGCATCTCGCCGGCCGCATCGAAATTGCAGGAACTGATGAAGTCCTTGTCCTCGGCGTTGCACGGACCCTGATCGGGCTTGTCGGTCGGCAGCGTGTGGCCGACATCCGGCCGCGTGGTGGCCCGCAGTTGCGCGCCGAACTGGTGGTAGAAACCCGCCAACGCCAGCGACGCATTGTTGCCGACCACCTCGTCGCAGCGACCGCGGAATTCCCAAACCTTTTGCCCGGCGAGGCCAGCCGTCGGATCGATCGCCTTGCGTTGTTCCAGGCTTCGGGTTGCCGCGACCATGGCCGGCAGATCGAGCGGCTTGCCCTCCCTCGGTTGGCAGCCGGCCGCGGTCGAGGTGGAACCGGTCCACCGGTCGAGCCACGTCCCGCCGACTATCAGGCAGGTATTGAACGCCTGCAGCAGCGAACCATCGGCGCAAAGATAGGGCGGGCCGGCGATGATGCCGACCCCGCTCACCCGGGCGGAGTAGGCCACACCGAGTTGCACTGCCATCGCCGCTCCGGCTGATACGCCGGAGACCGTGATGCGCTGGCCGTCGAGAAGGGCGATCCGCGGCAACGCGCGCGGCTCGCCAAGCGAATTGGTTGCCGAATTGGCTGCGGAATTGGTCACCGGCTCGGCGAACGCATCGGCGGACATCTGCAGGATGGCAAACGCGCCGACCAAGGCGAGGCGAAGCAGAACGCGGCTGATCATGGCAGAAAATCTGTGGTAATTCGGCGCCCGGGCGACACGACATGTCGATCGCCTCGATTCTGCGCCGCCATATGCCGAATGGCAAACCGCCGCAATCCGCCCGTCGCTGCCGGCGCGACGCCGGCGCAGCGCGCAGATGTCACACGGCGGCAATCCGGATCATTGTTCACACGACATTTGCCGGCCACGCGCTATGCTTGCACCTGAAGCGCCGCAGACGGCGAACGTAGCTGCCGTCGAGCGGGCTGCCGATCAACCGCAACAGCAAGAGCCGCAAACGTGTCCAACTCGCCAACACGCGGCAAGGCCGCCGTCCCGGCAGCCGAACCAGCTTCCGACACCATCGCCGCACAGTCGGCGTCGCTCACCCGTTGCATCCTGTTTTCGCGCGTAAGCGCCAGTGCCAGCGGGCGCGGCGACGTTGCGGGGAGCGAGAAGTCGCATGCCGTCCAGCGTTGCCTCAAGCGCATGCGGCGCGCCGCCGAGGCGTTTGGCGGCCGAACCTTCAAGCCAGGTGCGGACGGCGTTCTGGCCGTGTTTCCCGATGCCGATTCGACTCTCCAGGCAGCCTGCGAGCTGCACCAGCGTGTCGCCGACCTGCCGCCGAGCGCCGGCATCCATCTGACCACTGCGACCGGACTGGACTTCGGTAGCGCGCTGGTGCTCGAGGACCAGATTTACGGCGAGGCCGTTGACCGGGTCAGCGCCTTGGCCGGCGTCGCCACGGCCGACCAGATTCTGGCCACCGGTGACGCCGTGAGCCGGCTGTCAGCGGCCTTTGCCGCGCTGGCGCACGCCCAGCAAGCGCCCGATGCCGGGCGCCCCGGTGCGTTGCCGGCCCTGTTCGGCTTCGTTCGCTCCGAAATCGCCCGAACCGCCGGCACGAGTCCCGCGGCGAGCGCGCGGATGGCGCAGCCGCGACTGATCCTGTCGCTAGGCAGCGACCGCGTCACGGTCGATGGGCGGCGCGGCGTTCGCACGCTCGGCCGCGACATCGGCAACGACCTGTCGGTCAGCGAACCACGCGCCTCACGCACCCACGCACGCATCGAGTTGCGCGGCAACGCGTTCGTGGTGGTAGACGTCAGCCGCAACGGCACATTCGTGCAACTGGACAGCGGTCGCCAGATCGTGCTGCGACAGGAAGAAATGGAATTGCCGGAACAAGGGCAGATCAGCCTGGGCCGCCCGTGCGCGCCAGAGGCCGAGTGCGTGTCGTTCGAGATCCTGCGCGAGTAAGGAATCCGTTGCTTCGGGAGCGATAGTCGCCGCGCCGCGTTTGCCCGGCGTCGACCCGCCATCGCGTCGCCGTCGTCAGCAGCAACTTTGATGCTGGAGTCGTGGGCCGCCGACATGCCGGCCCGTCGGCCGCGCTTTGCTACCATGCGCGCTGGACTGGCGCGGTTTCGCATCAAACGCTCGCTTGCACTGGCTTCAGTCGCCGCCCCTGGCAGCCTAAACTGCAGCAATCCGCATTTGAGGTGCGCGTTGCGCCAAAGCGCGGCCCGGATTCCAGCGTATGCCGGCGCGATGGTCCGCGATCTACATGGGATACCCGGGCGCGCGAAGCGGCCGATCCACTGGCAGGGATCCGAAATGAATGGCGCAATCGAGCAGGACAGCATGAGCCGTCGAAACGCGGGACCCGAACCTCAGGGCGATGGGCCCGCTGCCGAGCCATTCGGCGATCTGGTTCAGACGATGCTGACATCGCCGCTGACACTGCTGATCGCCCCGCACGGCGCGGCCACCTCGCAGTTCGCCCGCGCGGCGGCAATTGCCTGCGCAGAATTGCGCCAACGGCCGCTCGACGGCCGCTGCGGCGACGTGGTCGTGTTGTTCGACCAGTGGTCGGGCGACCCCCTGCTTGACCTGGGCGAGGCGATTGCCGCCGCGCTGCGCAGCGCCACCGGCACCGCCGTTTCGCCGGCGCGACCGAGCCGGCGCACACTGGCCCGGACGCTTTCGCACTGGGCCGACCAATTCGGCGCCAATTTCATCGTCGTGCTCGACCAATACGAGCGCAACCTCGCGGCCGAACCGCTGGACGCGCGAAACGCGCGGTTCGCCGAACAACTGGCCGAAGCCGTCGTCGAGAACGCGCCCCACAGCCGGTTTCTGGTAGTGGTCGACACCTCGAGCGAACCGTTGCTGGTGCGGCTGACCGCGCGAATCGGTGGCGCGTGCAGCAGCGTGGTTCGGCTCGCCGACATGCCCGTGCCATCTGACGAACCGGCTCTCGCGGACGAACCGGCTCTCGCGAACGAACCGACTCTCGCGGACGAACCGGCGCAAGCCGCGGTCCCGCCAAGCGCAGATGCCGAGGAGCCGCTGCCAGCGGGTTTCTCCGCCCTCGCCGACGAGCAGATCGACACCTCGGCGACCGAGGGGATACTGCGGCGGCGGGCGCGCCGCCAGGCCATGGGGCGCTGGCGCAACGGCGCGATCGCTGCGGCGCTGGTGATCGCGGGGAGCGCTGGCGTTGCGCTGTTCCTGCATCTCCAGCGGCCCGACCCGGGCGCGCGACTGGCGCTTGCGCTCGATCCGACGGCGCCGCCGGCTGCACTCGCGCCGCCGGCCGCGAACGAGGCTGCGAACGTCGCCGACAGAACGCCGCTGACGGGGCCAGCGCCGGCCCCTGCCGCGACACCGACTGCCGAGCAGGCGCCGCGCGCGGCATCCGAAGCGCAAGCCACCCCGCAAGCAACGTCGCCGCCCGCCGTTCCCGCGCCAGAACCGCCGCTGGCCGCAGCCACCGATCCGACGGCGACGGGTTCGATACCGCCCGCGCCGACCCGCGCGGAAACGCAAGCCGGCCAGACCGGGACATCGCTGACACCCGCGACCAAGCTGGCGAAAATCGTTCTGGCGCCGCCGACCGTCGCGACGACGGCCGATCAGCCGCCGGCCTTCAAGGTCGATGCGCCGCCCGGGCCGCCGCTAGCGGCAAAGAAGGTGCGCGCCGTGGCCAACCCGGAGAACGACCCGATGCTGTTCATTCACATCCGCAGCGAATCGCAACGGACGCATGCCCGCGGCGTTGCCGGCGGGCTGGCGCGCCAGGGCATCGTGGTCTCGGGCATCGGCGTAGACGAGAGCGGACCGACCCAGGCCGACCTGCGCTACTTCCGTGGCGGCGAACGCGATGAAGCGAATTACCTCGCGCGGGCGCTGGGCAAACTCGGTGTATCGGGTTTGCGCGTCAGGCAAATCGCCGGCCACGAAGCGGCCGCCGTGCCGCGCCATTTTGAGCTATGGCTGGCGCCGCCGAAGCGCTGACCGGCCGGCCCGCATCGGCGCGGACAAGCGTGTTGCTCGAAGCCGCCATCAGAATCCTGAGCAGTGAAAGAATCCGCGATGGCCGAAACAGGTGGTGGTCATCGGCCGGGTCGAATAGCGCCGGGTATTCTCCTGATCGCTGAGATTGAGCACGCAATCGCGCCAGGCGTCGGTATCCGCCTTGTAGCCGAGCTTGGTGCAGGCCGGGCCGTAGATCTGGACCATGCCCTCCACCTCGCGCTCCATCTGCGCCGCGCGTTCGGCGGGTGTCGCGCAAGCGGCCAGCAGGGCAATCGCGCCAAGCAACGGAATCGTACGCATCGACATTGACCTTTCCTTCATCGGGCTCGATCGATTGGAACGCCGGTCGGCAGCGAAGTTTCTCCGGCGGGCAATTTCCCGCCCAGGCTCAGCCACCGCAGGCGGACTCGCAGGAACCGTAGTGACCCAGACATTGGCCGCGACAGGATTCGTCGCGGCAGCGATTCTGGCATTGCCACAGCCGATCGCCGCAGGCGTGCACGCAACGATTGAGGCGCGACTGCGTGATCGAAGGCGGCGCACTGTCAGGCAAGCGCAACGTCCCGGACGGTCTGGCGCAGGCCGCCAGATCGACGGTTCGCGCCGGTCCAGGCAAGGCAGTCCAGTCGGATTCGCCGACCGCCAGTTCCGCCGCAAGGGTTGCGTCCGCCTCGCCGGAACGTTGCAGCGTTGCCAGCGCCCAGCAATCGGCCTGCCGCGCGTGCTGGAGCGAGCGCTCGGCACCGAGCGGCTGTCCGAGCGCCAGGCGGGCGCACTCGTGGGCGAAGAAGAACAACCGCGCGCGCGCGGGCAGGTCGGGCATCAGCGCCGGGTTGTACCGCACGACGGCCTTGCCCTTTTCCATCGCTGCGAGCGCGAGCCGCGGCAGGCCGTAGTCGATCGTGGTCGGAACCGGCCGGGCGCGCGCGTCAACGCAGCCATCGAACAACTCGCCCCCCGCTGCGGCGTTAGCGCCGATCAGCAGCGGCGCGAGAAACAGTAGCACGACGCGCAGCCAGGCAGTAGCCCGGCGGGCGGATCGCTCAATCATGACGTGGATGGTGCCGTGCCGCCGGTTCCGCTTCCGCCGCGCGCGCCAGGCGCAACAGGCGACGGTCGATCCAGTCCTGCAGGTCGGCCCACATCGAGGCCATCTCGCTGCCAGGCAGCTTGAGTGCATGCTTGAGTTCGATGGTGACCACCGGCACGCCCTTGCCGACGCCGCCGTAGTTGCCCAACGACCCAGGATAGATGCCGACCTGGTCGAGAAACAGGCTGCCGAGCTTTTCCGGTGCAGGCGGCGGGCCGTCGAAGTCCAGCACGCCGTAGGGCGCATGCACCGAAACGATCAAGTCGGGTTTGAACTGCTCGATCTGCTTGTGCACCCATTGCGTTTCCGGCTCGGACATCGCGCGCTGGCCGGGAAAGCGCCGCGGGTCGCGTCCGGTGCGTTCGACCCAGTAGCGCTGCGCATTGCTGGTCCAGTCGGTGGTGGGGAAGTTGCGGTTGAGGTCGACGCCGCGCGAGTTGACCCGCGTTGCCGGGCGGCGCAGAAAGCCGTCCGGATTCACCAGCGGCACCATGCGCCATTGCACGCGGTCAACGTCGGTATCGCTCGCCCGCGCGATCCAGTCGAACACCAGCGAGACCGACGCGCCTTCATCACCGTGTATGCCACCGAGCACCAGCACCTTGAGCAGCGGCGGCTGCACCCGCGGCGTGATGTCGTGATGCCACAGCGGCACCCCCTGCACCGAACGGCCATCGCCCTGGCGCAGCGCCGCGCCGGTACAACGCGCCGTGGTGATCGAGGGCAGGCGCTGCGACAAGGATTCGCACCAACTCTTGAGATCAACCGGCGCGGCCGCCGCCACCGGCAGCGCGGCAACGGCGGCCAGGGACACAAACGCGATGCGCAAAATGCGCCGCAACTCAGATAGCGTCAAGAACGTGCGCCTTTTCCATGACAATGACGACCCGTCGTCGATCCCGGCATTATCGCAAGCTCTTGCATTTGCCACAATTGCGAAAGTCACAAACGCACATCGCCGAGAGCCGCATGAACAGGGCTTCTCCAGCCATCGATAGGCGTAGACCGCCTATCCATGCGGCTTGCGGCCGGGCAGGTCTATCGGCGGCTTTGCGGTAACCTCTCGGACTCGCAGTTGCCCGCATGGCCGCACACCGGCCATTGACCCCCGAACCGCCGTGACGTCCTACCTCGACGCCGTCTCGCTCAAGCGCCCCGCCATCCTGCACACCGATCGACGATTGGCGGTGGCGCTGGCGCTTTCGCTCTGCCTGCACGCCGGGTTGCTGCTGCTGCGGGCAGCGTCGCCGATCGAGCGGCCCCGCTCGGCAGGCGACGAACGCAGCGAACGACTGGCAGTGACGCTCGCACCGCCTGCCGCACCGAAGGCGCCGCCGGTCGCCAGCGCCGCGCCGACCTCGCCCCCGCCGGCGCCGACGCCGCGGCGCAAGCCGTTGCGCTCGAGCATCGGCCGGTCAGACCGGTTGAGCGCGCCACCCGCACCCAACCGCCCGGTGATCGAGCAGCCCACCCAGGCCGAAGTGCAGACGCGGCGGGAAGCGACGGCGCGTTTCCTCGAGGAGATCCGGCCGGTGCCGCAACCGCCCGCCGCCGACTTGTCGCAGCAGGCGCTGGCGATGGCGCGCAACCTCGCTCGCGGCAGCGCCGACGAACCGGCCGAGCAGCGACGTGAGGCGCCGTTCCGGACGCCGCGCGCGGCGCGCAACGAAGACGGCGGGAATCCGCTGTCGATGGAGCTTTATTTCGAAGCCTTCGTGCAAAAGCTCAATCGCAGCGCCGCCTTCGTCTCCAACGACCGGCGCGAGCGCGGCGCAGACGTGGCGGTGGTCCAGGTGCAGCTCAATGCCGACGGCACGCTGCGCCGCTATCGGATTCTCAGCGCCGCCGACCAGCAATCCGAGATCGACTATGTGCGCCGGGTAGTCGAACGGGCGGCGCCCTTTGCCGCCTTTCCGCCGGAGATTCGTCGCAACAACGACTCGCTGTCGTTCCAGATCTGCATCCTGCCGGCACGCACCGGTGCGGGCGGCGGCGGCTTCTCGCGCACCTTCGGCGGACGCGATTGCCGCGACCTCGGCTGATCGGCAGCAGGGCGTGACGCAAATCACGGCCCCACCCCTCAAGTCCGCCGCGCATCCGCCGTAGGTCATCTCAACGTGTAGTCGATACCGCCGCTGGCAAAAAACCGAACTGCACACGAAAGGCAACCCGGGCGAAAGCCCGGAGACGCAAAGCTTCCGGCCTACACGGCCGGGCGAACCGCGACACAAGCGCGCAAGTTCGTCCCGGACGCATGGCAGCGGGGCCGTCGGAACGGGTCCGTCAATGCCCGCATCGCGCCTGCGCGCGAGTTCCACGCTGCGTCGCCTTGTTATCGATTTGCGAACCAACAGGGGATTCAGATGGACTTGCCTTCGAAACTCCGGCGCACGATCCTGTGCCTGCCATTCATTTTCTGCATCGGCGACCCCGCGCATGCGGCACCGGCGCCCGCACTGGAGGCCGGCGATGCCACGGGCGCCCAGCGGGCAAGCGTGTCGACTCAAGCCTTCGGGCACTGCGCCGAGATCGAACTGATGCTCGGCCGGCAGCCCTACCGGATCGCCTGCGACCGCATGGTCGTGGCTCCCGGCGTGCGCCACTGGGAAGGCCATGTGGCCGGCAGCGCCGATCACAAAGTGAGTTTCCAGATTCGCCCCGAAGGCACCACCGGATTGCTCGACCTGCCCGATCGCCCGCTGCGGCTCGGGCTGGTTGACGGCGTGCAATGGCTGCTCGACACCCCGTCGCAAGCGCTCCAGGCGGAACTTGCGGATGTTCCGCCACCGTTGTTCGTGCTGCGCGAAATGCCGACCGACGATGCCGCTGCCGCGGGGGCGAAATCCCCCAACACCGACCAGCCGCACTCGGCCGAGCCCAACCTGGCCGGGAAACCCGCCGATGTAGCCTATCCGGTCACGCTCAATCTGGCGGATCTGGCGGCCGTCGAACCAGGCGGGCAAGTCGATCTGGCACTGCCCGGTCTGCAGCAGAACGTCACCTACGAAAAGACGCTGGTTTCGCCGACCGGCACGTCTAGCTGGATCGGCTACCTGACCCAGTACGGCCGCGACTATCCGGTGGTGCTGACCTACGGCGTCGACGGCAGCACAACCGGCGCCATCCAGGGACCGACAGGCGAATGGCTGGTTACCGGCAAGCCGGGCGAAACCTGGCTGATCGACACCGCTTCGTCGGGGCTGCGTCACAACCCGACCGCCAAGGATGACGACGCGGTCGCACCGCCCGCCGCTGCCGGACATGCCGAGGCGTTCGCCGCCGGCGCGACGGCGGCGACCGGTACCTCAGGCACAGCCACTGCCAGTGGCGGCACATCGACAGGCAACACGGTTGTCGACGTCCTCGTGGTCTATACGCCCGGACTGGTCGCCCGCTACGGCGGCGAAGCCGGCGCAGCCAATCGCATCGACTACTTCATTTCCCTGGCCAACCAGGCCTACAGCAACGGTGGCGTCGGCATCACCCTGCGGCGCGTCGGGCTGCAGCGGGTCGACATTGCCGACAACACCAGCAACAGCATGGCGCTGGGGCAACTGCGCAGCGGCAGCGGCGCCTTTGCATCGATTCCGGCGCTGCGCAATTCCACCGGTGCCGATGGCGTTCTGCTGGTGCGCCCGTTCGACATGGCCGGCCAGGGCGGCAACTGCGGCGTCGGCTACGTCGCCGGCTACGGCGGTACCCCGATGAGCGCCTACGCCGACTATGCCTATGCGGTGGTCTCGGAAGGCAAGGATGTCAAGGGCCAGTCCTACTACTGCACCGACACCACGTTCGCCCATGAACTCGGCCACAACATGGGCCTGATGCACGACCGCGATACCGTGGCGCGACAGGGCGGCGGCAGCGGCGCGCTGCCCTATGCCTACGGCTACGGCAAGTCGGGCCAGTTCGGCACCATCATGAGCTACATCTACCCGGTGGTGGTGCGCTTCTCCAATCCGCTCGACATGTCGTGCAACAGCGCGGCGTGCGGCGTATCCAGCAGCGATGCCGCCAGCAGCGCCGACAACGCCCGGGCGTTGGGCATCACACGCGAACCGTTCTCGGCATTCCGGGCCACCACCACGGCCGGCCGAGTCAGCATCGCCGGGGTGATCACCATCGACGGCAAGGCAGCGGCAAACGTCGGCGTGCTTGCCAACGGAGCCACCTGCGCCACCAGCAACTCGTCCGGCATGTATGCGTGCAGCTTCGCTGCCGGCTGGAGCGGCACCATTTCGGCCTCGGCAGGCGCCGTGACGTTCGCCCCGCCGTCGGCAAGCTACAACAATCTGCAGTCATCGGAAGCGCGGAACTTCGCCGGAATCTCGGCCGCGGCGCCGGTATCCATCAGCGGCGTAGTGCGGATCAACGGCGTGCTGATCCCCGGTGTCAGAGTCACGGCGACGGGCGCCACCTGCTCGCCCACCAATGCGGCGGGCGCCTATCGATGCAACCTGATGAGCCATGGCAGCGGCACGGTCAGCGCATCGTACCTCGGCACCACGTTCTCGCCGGCGAGCTTCGCCTTCAGCAACATCGTTGCGCCGATGACCGCAAACTTCACCGGCACGCGGCCTGCGTTCGGTATCAGCGGCCGCGTAACCGTGAAGGGCAGGCCGAGAGCCGGCCTGGCGGTCAATGCCGGCGACGCGTTTTGCTCGGTCACCAATTCGAGTGGCGCCTATGCGTGCAGCCGGCTGAGGGGCTGGTCCGGCAGGCTCGCGGTGCCGCAACTGGGCAGCGCGGTGTTCAAGGAGGTTTCCAATCTGGTCGCGCCGTTGCGATTCGACTTCGTGATTCGCTGACCGGAGAAAGGCCATCGTCAAGCGGCGGTAAGACATTGTAAGCGGGCGTTTCAGCGGTCCTCGACCGTTCCCCTCCGGCGTTATTGTCGGTACGCCCCGCCGTTTGGCGAGGCGATCGAACCGGAGGGTTACCAGATGCTGAAGAAGATGTTTGCGATGGCGGCGCTGATCGGCGCCGCCGGTGCTACCGCCACCCCGGCGCTTGCCGGTGAGGATTCGGTGATCGGCGCGCTGCTTGGCGCGGGCGTCGGCGCGGTGATCGGTCACAGTGTCGGCGGCGACCGCGGCGCGGTCATCGGCGGCGCGGTCGGTGCGATGACGGGCGCCTCGATTGCGCACGCCGAGGGCCGCTACGAGCGCACCCATTACGAAGCCCCGCGGGAGTACTACCCGCCGCCTCCGCCGGCACGCTACTACCCGGAGGGGCCGCGGCCAAGCTACTACCCGGGAGTGACGGTCGTCGAGCGCCGTCCGGTGGTAGTGGAGCGAATCGCCTACCCGCCGCGCTGGCACCGGAATTGGAACGATCGCTACGATCACCAGCGGCGTGTCCCCGAACACTATCGCGAATATCGCGACGAGCGTGACGGGCGCGATGGCCACGATCAAGGCTACCGCTGGCGTTGAAGAATGGCGCGGGTCCGAAAGGGCCCGTTTTTTTGCTGGTCCGGTTAGCGGGTGGCTGCACCACCGGATAGGCCACCGATTCCGCCGATGCGCGACCCGGGCGCAAGCTTGCGCCGGCCGAACCAGCCCGCATTCATTTCGAGCGCATAGCGCGCCGGCCCGGCGGCACAATGATTGGTTTCGGTTTCGGGCGCCATTTCCTCGATATTGAGAATTGTGCCGTGTTCGTCGATGAACGCGACCGCAAGCGGGATCAGCGTGTTGCGCATCCACATGCAATGGCGCGTCGTGTGGTCGAAAACAAACAGCATGCCACCATTGGGCGGCAGTTGTCGCCGATGCATCAACCCTTGGGCACGCGCGGCAAAGTCGCTCGCCACCTCGGCTTCGATACGATAGATGCCGGCCGACAGTTCGACGCGTTGCGCCGGCGGCTGTCCGATCGCGGGACAACCGATCGCTGCGATCAGCGCGCCGAGTAACGCGAAACAGCCACGGCGCCATGGAATGATTGTGTTCACGGGAATCGAGCGGGAACCAAAGGCGACATCATAAACGGCTCGCAGCCACGGAAAGAATCTGCGCTACTTAGCGGCCGGGCGCACCGGCCACCGCGGCTACGCCAGTTCACGCAAGTGTCGCGTGTCGAGATGGCGCCAGCTACCGGGCGCAAGGCCGTCGAGATGCCAGGGGCCGATCGCGGCGCGGATCAGGCGCAAGGTGGGCAAGCCGACATGCGCGGTCATCCGCCGAACCTGCCGGTTTTTCCCCTCGCGCAGAACCAGTTCGATCCAGCTGGTTGGAATTGCCCGGCGGACGCGGATCGGCGGATCGCGCGGCCACAGCCCGGATGGCTCGGCGATGCGGCGGGCCGCGCAGGGCAGCGTACGAAAGTCCGCGAGGTCGATCCCCGCCTCGAGCTGCGCCAGTGCGCGATCATCGGGCTCACCCTCGACCTGCGCCCAGTAGGTCTTGGCAAGCTTGTGGCGCGGGTCGGCGATGCGTGCCTGCAATCGGCCGTCGTCGGTTAGCAGCATCAGCCCTTCGCTGTCGGCATCGAGCCGGCCGGCCGGGTACACGCCGGGCAGGTCGATGTATTCGGCGAGCGTCTGCCGGCCCGGCTGGGGCGTGAACTGGCAAAGTACGCCGTAGGGTTTGTTGAACAGGATTTGCCTGGACATCGCGCTTTACCCGTACTGCGGCCAACAAAAAAGCCCGCACGGGGCGGGCTTCCTGCCGATCCGGGCGGCCTGGCCGCCCGGTACGCATTCCATCAGGCAGCCTGGATATTCGACGCCTGCTTACCCTTCGGGCCCTGAGTCACCTCAAACGAAACCTTTTGGCCTTCCTTGAGGCTCTTGAAACCACTCATGTTGATCGCCGAGAAGTGGGCGAATAGATCTTCACTGCCGTCGTCCGGCGTGATGAATCCAAAGCCCTTCGCGTCGTTGAACCACTTGACTGTACCTGTTGCCATGAATCAATTCCTCAAAAATGAACGTCGAAGTTCGGCCCTTGCAGGCCGAATGGACTGCGGCAAGGTTCTATTCTGGAACGGGATTGATGTGTTTCAGACGAACTGATCGCCGAGCTGCGGCGGATTTGGCTTACCAGACACTCCACGAAGCTGGTTTTACGCTGCACACTACTATGAGTCAAGCATTTTGTTTCAGGCGTCAATGTTGCACGACAACACTTGGCGCGGGATTCGCTTGAAACGGACCGGCGACCGCCCCATTCTGCGACTTGAATCGATCGAACTTCGAAGCGAACGAATCGGCAACGCACCAATCTGAGTTTCGGGTGGCCAAGGTAGTGCATGGATGGCCCCGATTACATGTGCTGTTTGTCGCGCTGTTTGTCGTATTGCGAATTTGGGGTTTGTGTTTAGAATTGGTCCATGGCTACGCACAAGCAGAGCGACTCTGTTCTCGAGGTACAGAAGTCGAAGGTCAAGCCGCCGCCGATGTTCAAGGTTCTGCTGCTGAATGACGACTTCACGCCGATGGACTTTGTGGTGCTCGTTTTGCAGAAGTTCTTCAACATGACGCGTGAGCAGGCGACACAGGTCATGCTCAAGGTGCATCGGGAGGGGATGGGCGTTTGTGGTGTTTTTCCGCGGGACGTCGCCGCGACAAAAGTGGAACAGGTCAGCAGCTATGCACGGCAGCATCAGCACCCGCTCGCGTGCGTGATGGAGGAAAACTGAAATGATCGCGCAGGAACTGGAAGTCAGTCTTCACATGGCCTTTGTCGAGGCGCGGCAGAAGCGGCATGAGTTCATCACCGTGGAGCATCTGCTGCTTGCGCTGCTCGACAACCCGTCGGCCGCGGAGGTTCTGCGCGCCTGCGCCGCGAACATCGAGGATTTGCGCAAGGAACTCGCCTCGTTCATCGCCGAACACACGCCGACGGTGAGCGGCACCGATGAAATCGACACCCAGCCGACGCTCGGCTTCCAGCGGGTGATCCAGCGGGCGATCCTGCACGTTCAGTCTTCGGGCAAGAAAGAGGTGACCGGGGCGAACGTATTGGTCGCGATCTTCGGTGAAAAAGACTCGCATGCGGTGTATTTCCTGCAGCGCCAGGGGATTACGCGTCTTGATGTGGTGAACTTCATCTCCCACGGCATCACCAAGGCACCGTCGCAATCGGCGACGCCCTCCGGCAAGCCGGGCGAGGGCGAACAGCCCGACCAGGAACAGGAAGGCCAGAATGCCGGCGGCGGCGCGCTCGAGAACTTCACCCAGAATCTCAATGCGCAAGCGCTGCTCGGCAAGATCGATCCGCTGATCGGCCGCGACGGCGAACTCGAACGGGTGATCCAGACCCTGTGCCGGCGGCGCAAGAACAATCCGCTGCTGGTCGGCGAAGCCGGCGTCGGCAAGACCGCAATCGCCGAAGGCTTGGCGCGGCGCATTGTCGAAGGCCGGGTGCCGGAGATCCTCGCCCACGCCCAGGTCTTCGCGCTCGATATGGGCGCCTTGCTCGCCGGCACCAAATATCGCGGCGATTTCGAGCAGCGCCTCAAGGCCGTGCTCAAGCAATTGCTGGAAAACCAGAACGCGATCCTGTTCATCGACGAAATCCACACGCTGATCGGCGCGGGTGCCGCGTCGGGCGGCACGCTCGACGCTTCGAACCTGCTAAAGCCGGCGCTCTCCTCCGGGCAACTGAAGTGCATCGGGGCAACGACATTCAACGAGTATCGCGGCGTGTTCGAGAAGGACCACGCGTTGTCGCGGCGCTTCCAGAAAATCGATGTAACCGAGCCGTCGGTGTCCGAAACGGTGTCGATCTTGCGCGGACTCAAATCGCGCTTCGAGGCGCATCACGGCGTCAAGTACTCGGCGGCGGCGCTTTCTTCGGCGGCCGAGTTGTCGGCGCGCTACATCAACGACCGCCACCTGCCCGACAAGGCGATCGACGTGATCGACGAGGCCGGCGCCGCGCAGCGCATTCTGCCCAAGTCGAAGCAGAAGAAGGTGATCGGCAAGAGCGAAATCGAGGAAATCGTCTCCAAGATCGCGCGCATTCCGTCGCGTCATGTTTCAACCGACGACCGGACCGCGCTGCGCAATCTCGACCGCGATCTGAAAGCCACCGTGTTCGGCCAGGACAAGGCGATCGACGCGCTGGCCCAGGCGATCAAGATGTCGCGCTCGGGCTTGGGCAATCCGCAAAAGCCGATCGGCTGCTTCCTCTTCAGCGGCCCCACCGGCGTTGGCAAGACCGAGGTCGCGCGCCAACTCGCCTACGTGATGGGTATCGAACTGGTGCGCTTCGACATGTCCGAGTACATGGAGCGTCATGCGGTGAGCCGGCTGATCGGCGCGCCGCCGGGTTATGTCGGTTTCGATCAGGGTGGCCAGCTCACGGAAGCCGTGACCAAGAAGCCGCACTGCGTGCTGCTGATGGACGAAATCGAGAAGGCCCATCCGGACATCTTCAACATCCTGCTGCAGGTGATGGACCACGGCACGCTGACCGACAACAACGGGCGCTCCGCAGATTTCCGCAACGTGGTGATCATCATGACCACCAACGCCGGGGCAGAAGCGCTGCAGAAGGGCACCATCGGCTTTTCCAACACCCGCGAGCCGGGCGACGAGATGGGCGAGATCAAGCGGCTGTTCACGCCGGAGTTTCGCAACCGGCTGGATGCGACGATCTCCTTCAAGGCGCTGGACAAGGACGTCATCCTGCGCGTGGTCGAGAAATTCCTCATGCAACTCGAGGCGCAATTGCACGAGAAGAAGGTGGAAGCGGTGTTCACCGACAAGCTCAAGGACTGGTTGGGTGAGAAGGGTTTCGATCCTTTGATGGGAGCCCGCCCGATGGCTCGGCTGATCCAGGACACCGTCCGTGCCGCACTCGCCGACGAACTGCTGTTCGGCCGCCTGGCCAATGGCGGCAAGGTAACCATCGACGTGGACGACGAAAGGAAAGTGCAACTCACCTTCGAGGAGTTGGCTGAAGCCGCGCCGGTGTGAACCGGCACGGCATATCGAGCGGCGGGCCGTCCCCGCCGCTTTTCATTTGTGGAGAATGGGATGACCGATTTTCAGACCGCCGATCTGCTCGATCAGCATGAAGAGGCCGCGCGTGCCGGCCGCGTGCGCGTGGTCGAGCCCATGTTCAAGCACTACGGCGGTCGCCGACGCTTCCACGGCGCGATCAGCACGCTCAAGGTGTTCGAGGACAACTCACTGGTCCGCACAGCGCTCGAAGCACCGGGCAAGGGCCGCGTATTGGTGATCGACGGTGGCGGCAGCAAGCGTTGTGCGCTGGTCGGCGATCAGCTCGCGCTGCTGGGCGTCAAGAATGGCTGGACCGGTATCGTGGTGTACGGCTGCATCCGCGATTCGGCGGCGATGGCGGCAATGGATATCGGGCTGCGCGCGCTCGACACCCATCCGCTCAAGAGCATCAAGAAAGGCGTTGGTGAGGCGGAAATCGCAGTCAGTTTCGGCGGTGTGGGCTTTGCGCCGGGCGAGCACTTGTATGCGGACGAAGACGGTGTTGTGGTCGCCCCTGCACCGTTACTGTGAGTTCAAGGCACGAATTTAGTGCAGAGCAGCACGAATTCGTTTCAGCAGCGTGAAAATCGTTTCATAAAGTGAAACGAATTTCTTAGAAGACTGATTTCAAAAGATAATTAAGATTCTTATATCTTATATAAGACTTCTTGCTGCTTCGCACGAATCTCCTTATACTTTCACCGTCACGAAAGCGCCGCGAACAAGGTTTTGCGGCGTATGCTGTGCGATCGGCACCGAATCCGCGTCGACTGCATGGCCGGTCAGACAGGATCCCAGGCGGTCCCGGGCAAATCGCCGCAAACCTCGCCAGCAGGGCGAAGCAGGAACGGCAGGAGTTGTTCGGGTGCGTCCGGGCTTCCGGCCCGGCGCGACCGTGATGTTTCACTCTCCTACATCGTTCAACTTAGGAAGGCATCAAAATGACGCGTGAAGCCGAAGTCGCAAAACTCAAGAAGGAATGGGCCGAGAATCCGCGCTGGGCCGGGATCAAGCGCGGCTACACTGCCGAAGACGTGGTCCGCCTGCGCGGCTCGCTGCACATCGAACACACGCTGGCCCGTCGCGGCGCCGAGAAACTGTGGGATCTGGTCAACAACACGCCCTACGTCAATTGCCTCGGCGCCCTGACCGGCGGCCAGGCCATGCAGCAGGTGAAGGCCGGCATCAAGGCGATCTATCTGTCGGGCTGGCAGGTTGCCGCCGACAACAACACCTACATGGCGATGTACCCCGACCAGTCGCTCTACCCGGTCGATTCGGTTCCGGCGGTGGTTGAACGCATCAACAACTCGTTCCAGCGCGCCGACCAGATCCAGCATGCTAAAGGCATCAATGCCGGCGACCCCGGCTACATCGACTACTTCGCGCCGATCGTGGCCGATGCCGAAGCCGGTTTCGGCGGCGTGCTCAACGCTTACGAGCTGATGAAGGCGATGATCCGCGCCGGGGCCGGCGGCGTTCACTTCGAGGACCAGCTCGCCTCGGTCAAGAAGTGCGGCCACATGGGCGGCAAGGTGCTGGTGCCGACGCAGGACGCGGTTCAGAAGCTGATCGCCGCGCGTCTGGCGGCGGACGTGCTCGGCGTGCCCACGCTGATCCTGGCCCGCACCGATGCCGAAGCGGCCGACCTGCTCACCAGCGACTGCGATGCCAACGACAAGCCGTTCGTCACCGGCGAGCGCACCGCCGAGGGCTTCTACAAGACGAAGAAGGGACTCGAACAGGCGATCAGCCGCGGCATCGCCTACGCGCCCTATGCCGACATGGTATGGTGCGAAACCGGCACGCCGGACCTCGAGTTCGCGCGCAAGTTTGCCGAGGCGGTGCGCGCCAAGCATCCGGGCAAAATGCTGGCCTACAACTGCTCGCCGTCCTTCAACTGGAAGAAGAATCTCGACGATGCCACCATCGCCAAGTTCCAGCGCGAATTGGGCGCCATGGGCTACAAGTACCAGTTCATCACGCTCGCCGGCATCCACAACATGTGGTACCACATGTTCGATCTGGCGCAGGACTACGCCAAGCGCGGCATGACCGCCTACGTCGAGAAAGTGCAGGAGCCCGAATTCGCCGCGCGCGACCGGGGCTACAGCTTCGTCTCGCATCAGCAGGAAGTCGGCACCGGCTACTTCGACGACGTCACGACCACCATCCAGGGCGGCGCCTCATCGGTGACCGCGCTGACCGGTTCGACCGAGGAAGAGCAGTTCCACTGATCCACGGGCGATCGCGTCTCTGCCCGGGCTGCAAGGTCCTCGGGCAAAGCCGGAAAGCCGCATCCTTCGGGGTGCGGCTTTTTTCTGCGGTGTCGGATCGACCCGGCGCACACGCCACCTGTCACCGGCCTGCGAGCCGCGCGCAATGGCGTTCTGCGGCATGCCTGCCTGAAGAGCGCCAATCCACGGGCCTTTGCGGATAGCATGCCCGCAGAACGCCTATCCATGCGGCTCCTGGCATGGCACCAAAAACGCCCTCGCGCAGACCGACCGCTCAGCGCGCCGACAGCGAAAATTCCACCGGCAGGTCGACCGCGAAGGCCAAGCCGCGCAGCGTTTCGGGCAGGGCTGTAACCTGCGCCGCCCGCGCGAGCATGTCGCGGGCTTCGCGATCGAGCGCGTCGTGGCCCGACGAGCGCAGCAGATCGACCCGGCCCGGCAATCCGTTCGAGGTCACCGCCACGCGCACCTGCGCGGTGCCGGCCAATCCGTCTTCGACTGCCTGCGGCGGATACTGGTGGAAGCGCCTGGCATTGAGCGCCAATGCCAGACGATAGCTGCGCAGACCCTCAGCATCGACTGCCGTCGGCCCATCGAGCGGCGCCACCGACAAGTTGGCAGGGACTGCGGCGGCCACCGGCGGCGGTAGATCGGGCGGCGCCTTCGACCGCTGCGCAGTGCGCCTCGCGGGCGCCGCCGGTAGCGCCGGCACAACCGGCACCACGCGCGGTGAAGGCGCTGGCGCCCGGGCGATAACCGGCTGCGTGGCCGCAGGCATTGCCGGCAGCGAAATCGGGGCGGGGCGAAGCGATGCATGCAACAATGGCCTAACCGTCCGCGTCGCCGATGGCCAAAGCAACAGCGCATGGGCCACGAGCGAAACCGCTATCCCCCACGCCAGCGGCCGCGGGAAGCGGGTCCGAACAGGACCGGAAGACGCAGGACGGGTTTGCAAATCCACGGGGCTTTGCTACGCTTCGCCAACTTTTTGATTCTACATCCGAGATGCAAGCCATCGTCGCCTCCAGTGCAGTCCCCCGATCGGGGATGGGAACCGCCCATCCGCTGATCCTGACGCTCGATGTCCATGGCCTGCCGCACCGCTGGGTGTCGTGGCAGCACGCGGTCTTCTACTACGCCAAGGATCTGGTGGCCTGGCAGGCCGGCGATCACAACTTCACGTTCTTTGGCGGCACCTCGCGCGCTTCGGGCCAGCGCTCGGCGATCCGTGCCAACAGCATCATCGCAATCCGCGGCAAGGCGCTCGCCAGCAAGTCGATGATCCAGGTGCCCCCGCTCAACAACCGCGAACTGTTCCATCGCGACCGGCATATCTGCGCCTATTGCGGCAACGATTTCTCCGGCTCGCGCCTGACGCGCGACCACGTGCGCCCGGTCTCGCAGGGCGGCCAGGACACCTGGATGAACGTGGTCACCGCCTGCCGCGCCTGCAATCAATCGAAGAGCGGCCGCACGCCGGAGCAGGCGCACATGATGCTGCTCTACGCGCCCTACGTTCCCAACAAGGCCGAGTACCTTATCCTCTGCAACCGCAGCATCCTTGCCGACCAGATGGATTTTCTCGCCCGCCATATCCCGGCGCAGAGCCGCTGGAAACTCGGCTGACGCCGCTCGCCCGATCCGCCAAGAGAGGGCAAATGATCGTCCCGTTCCTGCCTGCCCATGTTTGCGCGCGAACTGCATGTGCAGTGGCTGCGCTTGCCGCCATGTCGATCGCCGGCTGTTCCATGCACTCGCCGGAATCACGGGTCGAAACGACCGCACGGGCGGGTTCGCCCCGGACGCCATCGTCGATATCGGCCAATCCCCAATTGGCGATTCCCGTCGCCGGCGGCACCTACCGCTGCGACGAAAACGCCCGCGTTGACATCACCCCCGACATGCGCGATGCAATGCGCATCGACGTCGGCTGGCAAGGCCAGCGCTATTCGCTCACCTGTCAAAGCTCGTTTTCCGGCCTGCCGCGCTACGAAGACAGCGTCAGCCAACTGGTCTGGGTGGTGCTGCCCTGGAAAAGTCTGCTGCTCGACGGCCGCTCGGGGCAGCCGTTGGCCAACGAATGCAAACCGGGTTGATGCAGGCTGCGAAGTCTGGCACTCGCTGACGGAGAGGCCGTCCGTCTCGCGCAGTGCTTCGTTCGACCTGGAAGCAGGTTGGCGATTGGGGCGGACGAGCTTCTCTACATAGCGCCGCTTTCGGGAAACACTCGCGGCACTGCGCCGGCACGTTGCCTCAATCCCGCGGCTCGGCTTGAAATCGTCGGGGGTCGTTCCCCGAAAAGCGCATGGATAGGGCTTCTACACGACCACCATGCCGGAGAACCGCATGGATACTGGCTTGTGGCGAGGTGGCATTGCGAGGGTCGCTTGCCGCCCGGGCGACGTTGCGCCGGCCTGCACCGGCGCGGAAATGGCGCGGCGAAGACCTACTCGACGCTTGCGACCGGGGCGACCGTCTTGCCGGTGAGGCGGATCGCGGCGTCCACGGTGCGCTGGGTGCCGAGCATGGCGGAATCGATGGCTTCCTCGAAGCGGGTGACTTCGTAGCCACTGTAGCCGCTGCTGCGCGCCAGTTCGCGGGCGCGACGGTTGAACACCTGACGCGCTTCGCCGTCGCCGCCGGTGTGAAAGCGTTTCATGCGCAGCGAGAACAGGTAGGTGTCGTCGGACAGGATGGTCTCCTCGATCTGCCAGTTGGGCGCCAGCGGATCGAGCACCAGATAGACGGCAACCGCAATCCCGGCATAGGTGACGATTTTCTCGAGCGATATGACGTAGCCTTCGCTGATCCGCAGCGATGCCGCCGGAATCAACGGCGTGGAGCGCGGGTACGCGCCGGAGACGCCGCTGCAGCCGGCCGCCAGCAGCGCGGCGGCGAGCGCGGCAATTGCGGCGCGGCGACGCATCGACCTCACAGGTAGTTGAACAGCGACAGTTGCGAAGCCTGCATGAAGGTCTTCTGCGCGGCGGTGAGCGCGGTCTGCAACTTGGCGGAGTTGGTGATCGCCACGTTGTAGTCGACATCCTGCAGCACCGACAGCGTGGACTGGTATTGCACATCCAGCGCGGAGCCGGCGTTGTCCAGCGCGTCTACCTCGGCGCTGCGCGCACCGACATCGGCGCGTACCCGCAATGAATTGTCCAGTGCCTGGTCGATGTTGCCGAGGGCACCCGGCAGTGCGGCGCCGATGGTCGCGGCGCCTGGCGTTTCGAGCGCCGCCACCAGATTGCGCACGGTGTCGAACACGCTTTGCTTGCCGCCGCCGACGCGATCGACATTTTCGAATACCTCGAAGCCGCTGTTGCTGATCGCCAACTGCCGGCTGGCCGAGACCTGCAGCTTGCGCTGCCCCTGGTCGCCGTTGGCGGTCACGCCGGCTTCGACGCTGCCCTCGTAGGGCTGGGTTTCGCCCGCCGCCAGACCGAAACCGGCGTAGAGGAACTCGCCGTTGGCGTCCTTGGCGTTGGCAATCGACATCAGGCGGCCGAACTGCTGGCGCAGGTCGGTCGCGATCATCCGCCGCTGGGTGTCGTCGAGAGAAGCGTTGCCGGCCTTCATCGCGTTGTCGCGCACGTCCTGGAGCAGATCGCCAAGCGAGGCCAGGCTGATCTCGGTGGTACGCAACGCGTCGCGGGCGGCTTTCTGGTTGTCCAGATACTGGGCGTTCATGTCGCGGCGCTGCGTTACTTCCAGCGCGCGGGCCGCGGCGACCGGGTCGTCCGACGGATTGACGATGCGCCGCCCGGTGGCGAGTTGGTTCTGAGTCTTCAGGTAGGCGGCAGTCTGGCGGTTCAGATTGGCCGCGCCCTGATCGAAAACCATCGAAGTGCTGACGCGCATGACTGACTCCTATCGACCGAGCGCGAGGATTTCGTCGAAGATCCTGCCGGCGATCTGGATCACTTTCGAGGACGCTTGGTAGTGCTGCTGGTAGCGCAGCAGGTTGGCCGCCTCCTCGTCGAGATTGACGCCGGAGATGCTTTGCTGTGTCGCGGTGGTTTGTTCGACCAGCGTGGTGGCGGCACGCGAAGTAATCTGCACCTCGCGCGCGTTGCTGCCTACATCGGCCACCAGGCTCGCATAGGCGGACTGGAAGTTGGCGGTGCCGCCGAGCGCCAGGCTCGCCGTCTGCAGGCCGCCCAGCTGCAGCGCGTTGCGATTGTCATTGCGGCCGGTCGGATTGTTGCCGAGCGTGAAGGTATCGCCGTTGGCCGGCGTGCCGGTGAGCGTCAACTCGACGCCGCCGACGGTAAATGGCTGGCCGGCGGCGTAGGCGAACGGGCCGGCGGTGATGCCGCCGCTGGCGCTGAAGCTGTTGGTGCCGGCGTCGAATGTCAGCGTCACGTTGCCGGCAAACGGCAGACTGGTCCGGTTGATGACGCGGCTCGCGTCGATCGCGGCGGTGCCGGTGTTGGCGGCGCCGGTCGCGGTCGCAACCGGGCTGGCGGCGGCGATATCGCGCGTGTTGGCCAGGGTGACGCTGACCATGCCGGCGGCAGTCAGCGCGGTCGGCGTGCCGTTGAAGCCGAAGAAATCGCCGCCGGGATTGCCGTCGAGCGTCTGGCCCAACTGGTGCTGCGCATTGAAGCCGCCGACGAAGTCCATCGCCAGCTGGCCGAGCGCGCTCTGGGCCGAATCGAGCGTCTGGCTGCGAAACGACAGCAGGCCGCTCAACTTGCCGCCGGAAAGCAACGACTCGGGCACGACCGAGGTGCCGCCGCCTGCCAGCACCTGGCCCACGGTAGTGCGTTGCGCATCGGCCGGATCCGGAATCGCGGCGAGCTGGAACGGCTGGTTGCCCACCACCAGCGACAACCCGTTGCCGACGAACACCGAGATCGCGCCGTCGCTCTGCATCACGGTGTTGACCTTGACGATATCGTTCAGCTCGCTGATCAACTGATCGCGCTGATCACGCAGATCGTTGGCCGGCTGGGACGAACCCGCGGTCTCCGCGCTCTGGATGCGCTGGTTGATATCGGAGATGCTTCTGGCGTAGGCGTTGATGCTCTCGATCTGGCCACCGATCTGGGCATTGATGTCGCGGCGAATCTCGCTCATCCGGCCGTCGAGCAACTGGAAGCGCGAAGCCAGTGCCTCACCGGCCGAAATGGTGCTTTGGCGCGCGGCCGGCGAGGTCGGATTGGCCGACAAATCCTGCACCGCGCGGAAGAAGCCCTGCAGCGCCGGCGACAGTCCGGCTTCGGGATCGGCCAGCAGATCGTCGAGTTGGCCGATCTGCGTTTCGTAGGTTTCGAGTTCGGCGGAGCGCGACTTGGCTTCCAGCAACTGCTTGTTGACGAACTGATCGTACTGCCTTACGGTGGTCGTGAGCTTGGCGCCGGTGCCGAGAAAGCCCCCGCCGCTGAAAAACGGCTCCTGCGCCTCCTGGATCGTGCGCTGGCGTGTATAGGCGGCATTGCCGGCGTTGGCGATGTTGTGGCTGGTCGTGATCAGCCCCGCCTGCGCGGCGTTGAGACCCGACAATCCGATATTGAGTACGCCCATCTGCGTTTTCCTTTGACTGGTTTACGACAGACAGGAGCAAAACCTTTGCCAGGTCGCCGCCACTCAGGCGTTGCCGGTCACCACACCGGCCGCAGCGAGCCCGTCGATCATCCGCTTGAGCTTGCTGGCGTAGGCTGGGTCGGTCGCGTAGCCGCCACGCTGCAAGCCCTCGGCAAAGGCACGGGCGTCGGTCTGGCCGGCGGCCCCGGCGTAGCGGGCATTGCCGGTGATCAGCCGGGCATAATCCCGAAAGGCGTCGGCATACGAGCCATAAGCGCGGAAACTGGCGTTCTCGCGCACTGCGGTGCCGTTCTGGTATTCGGTGGTCATCGCTTTGGCAGCGCCGCCGTTCCAGCTGCCGCCGGCCTTGATGTTGAACAGGTTGAAGCTTTGAACGCCGTCGCCGCGGCGAATCTCGGACTTGCCCCAGCCGGTTTCCAGCGCCGCCTGCGCGACCATGAAGTGTGCAGGAATGCCGGTTTCGCGGCTGACCTGAACGGCATGCGGCCAGACTTTCTGCACGAATTCGCGTTTGGCCGCCGGCAGCGCGGCGAGACTTGCCGGCAAGGTGGCGCCGTCCGCGGCAGAACTTGCCGCGCCGCGGGCACGATCTGCGGCAGTCGCCGCGGCACGGTAGCGATCGAGTGCCTGCGCCATGCCGTAGCGCTCGCCCGCCGTACCGGCGAGCGATGTCGATGGCGGCAGCAAGCCCGCTTGCGGCGCCAGCGCAAAGCCCGGGCTTTCACCCGGCATGACGGCGGGCGCCATCTGCCGGCCGAGTTGCTTTTCGATGATGGCAGCCAGGCCGGTGCCGCCGCGCGAGGTCGATAGCGTCATTCCCAACTGCTGGTCGAGCAACCCGGTGAAGGTCTTGGTCTGCTCCGAATCGAACATGCCGGCCTGCGGCGTGGCGTCGCGCATCGACTTCAGTACCATTTGCATGAAGACGGTTTCGAACTGCTGCGAGGCCGCCTCGAGCGCCGCCGGCGAGTTGTCGCGCGACAGCCGTTTGATGCCGTTCAGGCTGTTGGCATCGAACGCAAGATGGTTGGTGGGAGCGGTCGCCATGGCTGTGGCCCTCAGATGATCTCGATTTCGGCACGCAGCGCGCCGGCCGCCTTCATCGCCTGCAGGATGGAGATCAGGTCCATCGGGTTGGCGCCCAGCGCATTGAGCGCCTTGACCACATCAGCAAGATTGGCGCCGGCCTTCACGTTCATCAACGCGCCCGCATCCTGCTTCAGGTCGATCTGGTTCTTTTCGGTAACCACGGTCTGGCCACCGGAGAGCGCATTCGGCTGGCTCACCACCGGCTCGTTGCTTACCGTGACCGACAGGTTGCCGTGCGCAACCGCACAGCTCTCCAGCTTGACCGCGCGATTCAGTACCACCGAGCCGGTGCGCGAATTGACGATCACCCGGGCGGGCTGCTGCACCGGCGTGACATCGAGGTTTTCCACCAGGCCGACGAACGCCACCCGGCGATCGGCATCGACCGGGGCGCGCACCACGATCTGCCGCGCATCCATCGCGTAGGCGGTGCCCGGCGCGGTGGAGTTGTTGATCGCCTCGACCACCCGCTGGGCGGTACCGAAATCGGTCTGTTTGAGCTCGAGCACGAAGGTCTCGCCGTTGCCGACCGAGGTCGCTACCTGGCGTTCCACAGTCGCCCCGCCGGTAATGCGGCCGACCGACAGGTGATTGACCGTGACCTTCGAGCCGCCTGCCGAGGCGCCCGCGCCACCGACCACCACGTTGCCCTGGGCGATGGCATACACCTGCCCGTCGGCGCCCTTGAGCGGGGTCATGATCAGGGTGCCACCCCGCAGGCTTTTTGCATTGCCCATCGACGACACGGTGATGTCGAGCGGCTGACCGAGTCGCGCGAAGGGCGGCAGATCCGTGGTTACCATTACGGCGGCGACATTCTTCAGCTGCAGGTTGGTGCCCGGTGGCAACTGGGTGCCCATGTTGCCGAGCATGTTGAGGATGCTTTGCACGGTGAATGGCGTCTGCGTGGTCTGGTCGCCGGTGCCGTCGAGACCGACCACCAGGCCGTAGCCGACCAGCTGGTTGTTGCGTACGCCCGCGATCGTCGCCAGATCCTTCAGGCGTTCGGCATGGACGTCGGTCACCAGTGCCGGATGACCCGTGGCCACGGCGATCGCGATCGCCACGCCCCGGAGAATTCTCATGTATTTGCCGCCCATATCGCTTGCCTCGTTGCGCATTCCAGATGTCGCCGCTAGAACGGCATGAACGTCAGGAAAAAGCGTGCCAGCCAGCCCATCACCTGGGCCGAGTCGATGAAGCCGTTCTGCTTGAATTCGATGCGCGCATCGGCCACCTGGGTGGAGGACACGGTGTTGTTGTTGATGTAGAGCGGATTGACCACACCGGAGAAGCGGATGAACTCGTCGCCCTGGTTGATCGCCACCATCTTCTCGCCGGACACCATCAGGTTGCCGTTGGGATAGACCTCGATCACCGTGACGGTGATGGTGCCGGTGAAGCCGTTGTTGGCCGAAGCCCCACCCTTGCCGTCGAACTTGTTCTCGCTCGATGCCTCGACATCGATTCCCTGCGCGCCCTTGCCCGGCACGCCGATGATCTTGGGTACCGCCAGCGCCATGGTGTTCTTCTTCTCGGCATTGGCAGCCGAGGTTTTCTGCGCGTTGTTCTTCTCGTTGATCGTGATCGTCAGGGTGTCGCCGACAAAGCGGGCACGCCGATCCTCGAACATCGGCCGGGCGTTGGCGATCTGGTAGATCGCACCGTTGGTCGGTCCGGCAGCCTGACGCGGCTCGGGTCGAGCGCTCATCGGCTGATGCACGCCGGTCGACGGTGTCATCGACAGGCAGCCGGCGAGCAGCGGCATTGCGACCAGCAATAGCAAAACGATTCGCATCGATGTTTCCTCGGCCCGGACTTCGGGCATCCCGATTTCCCAGGGTTCCAGCGTAACGCCGGCGGCCTAGTCCCGATGGATCGAGAAACGCGCCAAAGGGCAGCCAAATCGCCGCATCATGGGGTCGATCAGAGCTGTGTCAGGCGGGCCAGCATCTGGTCCGAGGTGGACACCGCCTTCGAGTTGATTTCGTAGGCGCGCTGGGTCTGGATCATGCTCACCAGTTCTTCGACCACGTTGACATTCGAGGTCTCGACATAACCCTGGGAAACCAGACCGGCACCGTTGGCACCCGGCGTATTGGGTGTCGGCGTACCGCTCGATGCGGTCTCGACATAGAGGTTCTCGCCCTGGCTCTGCAGTCCGCCCGGATTGACGAACGTCGCCAACTGGATGCTGCCGGCATTCTGAGGCGCGGCCTGACCGGTCCGCAGCACGTTGACCTGGCCGTCGCGGCTGATGGTCACGCTCTGCGCGTCGGCGGGAATCTGGATCGGCGGCGAAAGCTGGTAGCCGCTGGAGGTCACCAGTTGTCCGTTGGCGTCCTTCTGGAACGATCCGTCGCGCGTGTAGGCGAGCGTGCCGTCGGGCATCTGCACCTGGAAGAAGCCCTGGCCCTGGATCGCCACGTCGAGCGCATTGCCCGTCTGCGACAGGCTGCCCTGGGTGTGTATGCGTTCGGTCGCCACCGGCTTGGTGCCGAGCCCGATCTGCAGACCCGTCGGCAAGGTGGTCTGCTGCGAGGACTGCGCACCGGGCTGGCGCAGGGTCTGGTAGAGGAGATCCTCGAACACCGCACGTGACTTCTTGAAGCCGTTGGTGCTGACGTTGGCCAGGTTGTTGGTAATGACGTCGAGCTGGGTCTGCTGCGCGTCGAGGCCGGTCTTGGCAATCCACAGTGAACGGATCATGGCGGTACTCCTGATTATCGGGCGAGGATTTGCGTCGCAGCGCGATCGTTGGCTTCGGCGGTCGACAGCATCCTGGTCTGCATTTCGAACTGGCGGGCAAGCGAGATCATGCTGACCATCTGCTCGACCACGTTGACGTTGCTGCTCTCGAGGAAGCCGGAAGCAAGCTTGACGTTCGGATCGGCTTCCGCAGCGTCGCCGCCGCGCAGACGGAACAAGCCGTCGCTGCCGCGCACCAGTTGCGTCTCGTCGGGATTGACCAGCTTGATGCGGCCGATGGCGTTCGACTGGTTCGGCGTACCGGCGCGCGACACCACGGACAGCGTGCCGTCGCCGGCAACCGTGATCTCGCTGTCGGGCGGCACGCTGATTGTGCCGCCGTCGCCGGCTACCGGCATGCCGCTGCGGGTCTGCAGCACGCCGTTCTCGGTCAATTCCAGGCTGCCGCTGCGGGTGTAGGCCTCGCTGCCGTCGGGCATCTGCAAGGCGATCCAGCCCTTGCCGCGCAACGCGACATCGAGCGTGCGATCGGTCTGCAGCATCGGGCCGGGTGTGAAATCGGTCTGCGTCGACGCGTCGACCGCGAAGGTCCGCGTCGGCAGGGCCTGCGATTGCACCTGCACGGCGCGCAGTCGGTGTTCCTCGGCGCGGTAGCCAGTGGTGGTGGCATTGGCCAGGTTGTGCGAGACCGCGGCCTGACGCGACAGCGTATTCGCCGCGCCAGTCATCGCGGTGTAGATAAGTTTGTCCATTGCGCCCCTGCTCCTTGCCCCTTGCCCCTTACCCCTTACCCCTTACCCCTTACCCCTTACCCCTCACGCTATCGCAGATTGGTGATCGTTTGCAGCACCGAGTCCTGCGTCTTGATCGTCTGCGCGTTGGCTTGGTAGGCACGCTGCATG
>WBZP01001258.1_pt1 | contig 31976 bp, 23 predicted proteins | sample 5204301 | NCBI WGS metagenome assembly WBZP01 (sample SAMN12412401, study PRJNA552823) | activated sludge metagenome | isolation source: activated sludge from nitrification reactor of wastewater treatment plant... | place: USA: Pennsylvania | collected 2017 | reverse complement strand
CGACCGAGTTTCGAGCAGCGCCCGCAGCCGATGCCGCAGCCCGCGCCGCAGCCGCCGATCTATCAGCGACCGAGTTTCGAGCAGCGCCCGCAGCCGATGCCGCAGCCCGCGCCGCAGCCGCCGATCTATCAGCGACCGAGTTTCGAGCAGCGCCCGCAGCCGATGCCGCAGCCGATGCCGCGACCGAGCTTCGAGCAGCGCCCGCAGCCGCAGCCGCAGCCGCAGCCGCAGCCGCAGCCGCAGCCGAGACCGAGCTTCGAGCAGCGCCCGCAGCCGATGCCGCAGCCGATGCCGAGACCGAGCTTCGAGCAGCGCCCGCAGCCCGCGCCGCCCGCAGGCCCGGTCCCGGCACCAGGTCCGGGTGGGCGTCCGCATCGTCAACATCCCTAGCCTGAGTGTGTCGTGATGTTCCGCTTCGCCTCGCTGTTCCTGATCCTCGTAGCGCTGTGCAGCACTGGCTGTCTCAAGCCCTTACCGCTCCGGGATGAGCTGGTGATGGCCGAGGTCTTGCGTCGCTACGGAGACTTCTACCCCACCGATGCCGCCCATCGACCCGAGGTGGGGCTGGTTCGCCCGCGCTTTGGGGTGCCGGTGATTGCCCAAGTGGGGACTCCGTTTATCGTCGAGGTGCTTCAGCAACCGGGGGCCCGGCCACCGCATGCCGCCCTGCTTCGTCCCGACGCCGACATTGACTCCGGTCGCGGCTGTCTTGGCGGCCAGCCTTCCCCCACCTGTTTCGTGCTGGACCTGGAGGTTGCCGAGACCAGACCGATGGCGAAGGGCTCCGCGTGGGTGGTCTATCGCGCCAGGGCGCGGGATGTGCTCCTGCCCGGTGGCTACGATTTGGTGCTGATGGACGAGCAATCGGCCGTGCAGCGCAGTCCGCACTCGGTGTGGCTGCGCGCCGATGACCCGGAACGGATCGATCGGCCTCGCATCGCCCATCTGTCTGATCTGCACGTCGGCAAAGGCAACTCACGGCATGCTGGCCAGATCCTTGAGCGGTTGTTTGCGATCGTCACCGAAGTCAACCAACTGAAGCCGGACCTGGTGGTGGTGACGGGCGACTTGGTGGATCGCGGGCAGACCGAGGGACTCCAGTTCGGGGCCCAGCAGGTGCTCCGTCACGTCAACGCGCCGGTGCTGGTGGTCATGGGGAACCATGACATCGAGTTCGGCTTCTTTCGCTGGCCGGTTCGTCGCTACGGTGCGGGCTGGGTTCACTTTGCGCAGGCGTTTCATCCACTGCTCCACTATTCGGTGCCGCTGGGTGGCTATGACTTCGTGGGTTTCGACAGTGGTCCGGCGGTGCGTTCGTTCCGAATCCTGACCCGAGGTCTGCATCGCGAGAGCCTCGATACCTTGCGCAAGGACATGGACAGTGCGGCGGCGCGGGGCCGTCGGGGCGTGGTGATGTTCTCGCATGCCCCATCGCGGGCGGTCCTAAGCAAGAGCGTCAACCCGACCGGGTCGGGCTTCTTTGGGCGAATGGATCAGGGTCGCGCTGAGTTCGAGCGGCTCATGATCGACGGAGGGCGTCAGGGGCTGCAAGTGCTCCATCTGGCCGGTCATACCCACTGGTCAGACGTGTTCGATCTGGTGCCGCGTGGCAAGCGGATGAGCTTTCTGCCGTGGCGCGATGCCTCGCCTTGTCTGCGGCCGCTGCGCGGATCGGTGGGGATTGTGACCACCCAGGCGGCAGCGCATGCCGGGGTCTCGGGCAAGAAGAACGCACGGGGCTACGGCTATTCGCTGATCGAGCTGGGTGGGGAGTTTCCTCGGGTGGCAACCATGCAGCACGGAGTCGGACGACCCACCGAGTGTTCCGATGCCGAGCTATTTGACCTGGCGCAACGGACCATCGGCAAAGGTCGACGTAGCGTAGGGTTGTAGAAACTCTCTTTGGGTTTGTGGGAATCGGGCGGACTGCAATGGCACTGCCGAATCGACTGTGGCTCCCGGACGGCGGTCAGGAGCTGCCAACTTTTGCTCCCCTGGTACCGCGTGTGGCCTCGGAGTCGGTGGTGTTTCCACTGGGGCAGCGCTGGCGACGTCGGGCCGTGCTGGCCGGAGGCGAGGGACAGCCCGAACGGACGGTGCTGGTGGAGTGGTTCAGTGCGTCGGATCTGCACCCGGCCCAGATCGAGCCATTGCGCGGCTTCTGTCACATCAACCTGCTGCGGCTGCATCAGTTTGGTCAGTCGGACGGGCAGACCGCCTATGCCATCAGCGAGGCTCCACTTGGGCTAGACCTGGCGACGATCGCCAAGACCGCTCAGGTCAAGCTGCCGGCCTGGTGGGCAGTGGCGGTGCTGTGCGACGCGGCTCGCGGGCTGCTTGCGCTGCACCAGTTTTTGGCCGGGCGGGGTGCTTTGCGAGGTCACGGGGCGGTCGACGCGAGCAGCCTATTTGTCAGCGCGTCCGGACGGGTGCAAGTCCTGACATTTGCGCCGCTTTTGAAGGTGTCGTTGACCGAGGACTCGATTGCGCCGGAGGTCCGTCAAGGGGCACGGTTCGCAACGGCGGCATCGGACGTCTACTCGCTGGCGACCCTGCTGCTGGCGCTGCCGCTCGACCGACCACTGCCCGACGCGCTGCTGCGGCTGCTCAGGCGCTGTCAAACCCCGCACGCGGAAAAGCGTCCGACGATGGCGCTGCTGTGCGAGACGCTCGCTGAGACACGCTGGCTGCTCGGGGCACCGCTCAACCTGGCCGAGCGTTTGGGCGGTGAGCTTAGCCGACTGCTGCCCGCCATAAGGAGCCGCGATCTAGCAGATGGTGACTGGGGCAGTATCGGGCCGGTCACGTTTGGGCCCTTGCCAAAGACGCTGTATCCGCTATCACCCACCGCCGTGTCGCTATCGGCCACCTGGGATGCCGCACCACCAGTCGAGCAGGCCCCGCCGCCGCAGCGGCTGTGGTCGTGGCTGTGGACCCTGGCGGTGGTGCTTGCGACTGTGGCGGGGGGGGCGCTGGCCTGGCTCATCGATCGTGGTGCGGTGAGAGCGCCGCGACCACAGCCCGTGGCCAGCCAGCCCGATGGGAAGCTTACGGACCTGGCTCCTGCGAAGTCGTTGCCGGAGCGGTTCCTTGTGCGAGCGGGGGAAAAGGGCCAGCTCGGAGGGTTGCGCGGCCAGATCCTGCGCAGTGATTCGAGCGTGGAGGGGCTCCGGCTGACCCTGCTGCTGGTAAACGGGACGGCTCGGTCGCTGCCTCTCGATCCGATGTCGCTGCGGATCAGTGCCGCGTCCGATGCGCAGGCGTTTGCACCCGAGCCGATGGCCGCAATGGTCCTACCTCCGGGCCAGATGCAGACGGTCGAGCTGCGCTTCGTGATGCCGCAGCTACCTTCCGGTGGTCTGCGGCTGTGGCTGCAACCCTAAGCGTTTCGCGTTCGTGCGTTGTGGCACGGCGGGGCACGATTGTGATATTGCCGCCGCGATGGCGGTGACCCCGTGATGCGCGCTTTGCAGGTTGTACCGAACCCAGTCAAGGTGCGGGTGGTACGGATCCTTGGGTCGGTGATGGCGGCGCTGCTGCTGCTGCTGTGGTTTTTGCGGGACTGGCCGCTTGGGGCGCTTGGGCTTGCAATCGGCTGTGGCGCCATCGGCGGGTATGTCGGGTGGTGTCGGTGGCCGCGCTGGCGGTGGGGGATTTCGGCAGCCAATCTGAGTGATCTGCCACAGCCACCGGGTCAGCTTGTGCGGCTGACGTTTGATGATGGGCCCACGGCTGGGGTCACGGACGTGGTGCTCGATCGGCTGGCCGAGCACAGGGTGTCGGCGTCGTTCTTCATGCTGGTGAAGAAGGCGGAGGCGCATCCCGAGCTGGTGAAGCGAGTCCTGGCCGAGGGGCACATCCTGGGTCTCCATGGCGAGGACCACCGCTTGCCGTTTTTCCGCAGTGCGTTGGATCTGACCGAGTCGCTCGGGCGGGCGCGGGCCAAGCTGGAGCAGATCGCCGGGCAGCGGATTGAGCTGTATCGTCCGAGCCATGGCGCAAAGAACCTGGCGCTTCTACAAGCAGTGCGGACGCTCGGACTGAGGCTGTGCTTCTGGGACTATGGGGTGTGGGATACCGATGCGCCGCCGAGCGAGGTGCTGCTGGCTCGCCTGCGGGCTACGCTGCCGACCGCTGCCGAGCGGGTGGAGTCAGCGCAGCACATCGGCCCGGTGGTGCTGCTTCATGATGGACTCGGCGACCTACCGGAGATACCACCTCATGCGCGAGCCATGACCGAGGCACTCGGAGCGCTGCTGCCGCAGATGAGCCGACCGCTGATGAGGAGAGAGAGTCGATGACCCAGCAGGTGGTGAGCCCACAAAGCAGTCGAGAGCCGACCCCCAATCCGTCGCGGAGCTTGAGGTGGGCGCTTGCGGCCTGGATTCTGGGGATGGTGCTCATCCAAGGGCTCGGTGCTTCGACGAAGGATCGGCTGGCGGCAGAGCGCGATTACTTCGCGGGCACGCTGGGACATCGGCCTGCGGACATCGTGCGAGCGGTGCGGGCCTACCTGGCCGATGCCAACGACATGCGTCGCTACTACGCCTACGCGAACGCGTTTTTGGGCAAACCCTATTACGCCTACTATGTTCGGAGCGCCGCGTCGTGGAATGCCGAGTTTCGCAGTGGTGAGCCTCCGCAAAAGGAGGACGGGACGCTGGTGACTCCCTCGTCGATGCAGTTGCCGTATCGCGACTACTTGGTGGAGTACCCGCCTGGGGTGTTTCTGGCCACGCTGCCACCGGCGCTGCTGCTGCCAGCCGGGGACTACGGGGATGCCTACTGCACGCTGTTCACGGTGGAGATGGCGCTGCTGCTGACTGCGGCGATCGGGCTGTGTCTGCGGCTGCGGGTGTACTTGCCCGGCCAAGCATCCGCACTGCGGCCTACCTCCGCTGCGCTGTGGGCGGCCGCTGCGATGGGGTGTTTCGGCCTGGGTGCGATTGCTACCCATCGCTTCGATCCGGTGATTGGGCTTTTGCTGGTGGCGATCGGACTGGCGGCGTGTTCGGAGCGCTGGCTGCTCGGCGGTGCCCTGCTTGGACTCGCGGTGGTGAGCAAAGGTGTCCCGCTGCTGGTGGCACCGGTGTGGCTTGTGTACCTGGCCTACAGAGCGCAGCTTGGCGGTCCGCAGAGTCTGCCCGTTTCGGTCGGAAAAGCGCTGCTCGGAGCTACCTTGGTCGGGCTCCTGTTTGCGATCCCGGTGTTTCTGTGGACTGGGCTGTCGATGTTCGATGCCCTGCGCTATCACGCCGACCGGCCGCTTCAGACCGAGAGTACCGGTGCCGCGATCTTGGGAATGCTGCAAGCGATCTATCCGGGCACGATCAAGTCGGTGTTTTCCTTCGGCTCGATGAACGTGGTGCCAAACGGAAGCACGCTGGCCGGAGTCGACGCGCTGCTGAAACAGTCGCACTGGCCGCTGACCGGACTCGGAATCATCGCGGTCGTGGTGCAGCTAGCGGTGCGCATGAAGCGAGCGGTGGGCCGAAAGGAGCTGGCACAGCTCGCCGAGCTGGCACTGCGCGGCCAGTGCGTAGTGATGGTGCTGTTCATGGTGTTTGGGCGCATGTTCAGCCCGCAGTACCTGATCTGGATTCTGCCGCTGGGGCTGCTGCTATCCCTGCGAGTGAGCCGGGGGCTGACCGTGCTGCTTTTGGTCCTGTTCTGTCTGACCCAGATCGTCTTGAGTGCGCTTGGGGGACTGATGTTCGCAATGTGTCCCTGGGCGTTTGCGATTCTGTTTCTGCGAAACGGACTGCTGCTGGGCTGGTCGGTGTGGCTGTTGCGTACGGACCTGCGTTGACCAGCGAAGCTTGTGCTTTCGGACTCGATGCTTCTTCACCGATCGATCCCATGACATATCTATCTAGTTGAGCTGAGATAACGATGGTCGTTGGATGTGGCACCGTGAGTCTTACTGTGGTGAGTCACGGCGAGTGCGGTGGAATGCAACGAACACCGCACTCAGAACTGTGACCAGTCCGTAGCTGATGGTGCGATCCAGCACGGTGATGGCCATCGCTCGTTCGGGGGATACGCCATACACACAGAGTACGGTGATTAGCGTACCTTCGACTGCTCCAAGTCCGCCCATCGTGGGAACGATGCACTCTATGAGGGTCGAGATCGAAAGTGCGACGGCCTGCCAGGGAGTGAGCACAACGCCGAATGCCCGAGCCGCAACCAGTAACCGGAGTGCGTCGAGTGTCCACACCGCTTGTGCATAGAGAACCGAGATACCCAGATTTCGGAAAGGCACCCTGAGTGTGCGCAGCTCGGTCAGCACTTGCCTTAGCCTTGAATGCAGGCCCACGATGCGCTGAGTTGGGATGCATAGCCCAAGCAAGAGCAGTCCGAGAGCGACAAGCCAGGGCAGGGTGCTCCTGAGGGTCGGCCAGCTCACGGTGAGACTAAGATGCCAGGCGAACAGTCGGTCGAAGAGGCGTGGCAGAGCGGGGAGCGCTAGCAGCACAAACAGGGGGAACTGAGCAGCCTCGATGGCTCGATCGTACAAAGATGAAGCGGTGGCTAGCCGCAGACCAATGTCTGCTCGCTTCTGCAAAAGGACGACTCGCAGTAGATCGCCACCGAGTCGGCCTGGTGCCAGGTTGCCCACGCAGGTTGCCGCCAGGTTGATTTCGAGTAGCAAGCGCAATCGTACCTGTATGCCCAGTCCACGTAGTAGGATCTGCCAACGCATCACTGACGCGAAAATGGCCAGAACGCAAAGCCCAAGAATACCGACTGAATAACCTATCGGAGTGCTTCCGAGAAGCGCAAATGAGCGATGGAAGGTTTCCAATATAGAATGCAGCATTTTCGCTCAAAATGGCCCAATCGATGGGGTCAGTGATGGGCTAGGTTGCCTTCTGGGTTTGAACTTGCTCGGCTCTCCATTTGACGCCCCAGAGCAACAGCAGGCTCATGCCAACATTGATTCCGTACTCGAATAGTGGTTCTAGCTTATAGAGTTGACGGATGACCATGCTGGAGCGTTGAAAATCCTGAGAAATACGCAAGACAATCTGGGTCTTGTCATCGGCTAGGGATTGGAAGTCCCAGCGAATGCGTGCGTCTCGTAGGTCTCCAGATAGACCCATCAAATCCACGGACGAGCGACTCAGCATCACGCCATAGTTTGTGCGCCAAGACATTAGAGGCAGCGTCTGCTCCAGCTCAATCTTCTGCGGGGATCCCTCTCCGGTGTTGCGGCTCAGCGTGATAGACGGTACAAACTTAGACCAGGCAGAAGGTTCCCCAGCGATTTGAAGCAGTGTCTCGATTTTGGCACGGGCCTGGTCGATGAGATTCAGTCCAGAGAGTCGATCATTTTGCGTTCGGGTTAGCACCACTACCCCCCGTTCAAGTAGAAAATGATATCCTCCTTGTGTCCGATTTAATGCTGGAATAGTACGTATTCCTGCTAGTTGCTCGGCTCGCTTTTTCATCGCAAACTGTTGGGTCATCTGGGTGATTAGGGCCAGTCCATATTCAAGAGATGGGACGCTCGATGTTAGGCGATTAACAAGACCCTCATCGGGCATATTTGTATATCCATATAAGACTAGCAGTGTGCCTCTTGGCACGGGTATAAACTCCCATCGGTAGTGGCGCGTTGCACCGTCTTCTGGCTCAGTCATGTCGATGCTGGGTAGACTTCCACTCGACTCCTTTGGCAAAAAGACATAGCGATGTCTACCAAAGACACGAGTAATGGTATAATTAATGCTATAAGAATGCTCGAGCGAGCCATCGGCGTACTTTTGCACCGAGCACTTCTCCATGTTTCGTACGAAGTCACCATAACGCTCCGGATGGGCTACGACCCCCCAGACCAGTTCTGCCGGAGCATTCACGAACGAAAACGTTGTAATCTGTCCGTGTTTCCCGTTGGGGGTCGACTCGATGAGGGAGACGTCGCCATCATTGAGAAGGGTTTCCATACTCTGGATCTGTGCAGGTGAAAAGGTTCGTAGTGGGTAGGGTCGAGGGTCTGCCCAACCGGTACATGCAAACAGCGACACAGCTAGTGCGATGGCAAAGCACAGATATGCGTGTGAACCCTGCTTTGTGATGCGAACGGTTCGAAAGCTGGTGCTTTGCCATAGGTCTACTTGGCTTCGAATCGAGCATGCTTTGTCAATCATCTGCGTCCTGATGCCCTCGGGGGCGTAACAAACCGTGACCTAGAGTGGCGGTGATGTTCGGTTGTTGTAAGACAGACGGCCGCAGCCCCAGAATATTTCGCTACGGTGATGACGTAGTCGACGGTTTTGTGGAGAGATGTTCGTTCGCCGTCGTAGACGTGCCGTTCGGCTTGGTTTCCTGGATGAGCCTTCGTCCGCCGATGGTGACCAAAACGAGGGCTCCCACGGCGGTGACCAATCCGTAGCTGACGGCTCGATCGAGCAGTGTGATGGCGATGGCTTTGTCAGCAGCGACGCCGTATAGCATAAGCACACTGACCAGGGTTCCCTCAACGACACCCAGACCACCCATCACTGGCACGACGTTGCCAATGGTGGCCGATACCGATAACGCAAGAGCTTGACTTGGCGAGATGTGAACGCCCATGGCTCGTGCCGATACCAACAAGCGGACTGCATCGAGGACCCAGACGGCCTGTGCGGACAGCATGGATGTAACCAGTCGCCTGCGACGGATGCCAAGAGACGTAAGGTCGCTAAGATAGCGACGAAACCAGCTTCGAAGCCGTTCGATTCGCCGCACAAGAATGGCCAGGATGGCCAAGAGTGCAAGCACCAGAAGTATGACTGGTAGATGCCGCCCAGTCGCACCGATGCCGTCCTTGAAACGATCGAGAAGCTGCGGTGCTGCCGGAAGCGCCAGCAAAAAGAAGAGGGGAAACTGTGCTGATTCCATTAGGCGATCGTAGACGGCGGAGGCGGCGGTCCGCTGTGAATCTAGGTTGGCTCGGCTCTTCAGCAGTGCAACCCGAAACACCTCTCCTCCCACCCGGCCCGGTGTGAGGTTGTTAACGGATAGCCAGGCCAAGTTAGCCAGGATCACATCGTACATGCGAGGGGCCAACCCGAGCCCAAGAAGGAGCTCTCTCCACCTTCGAGAAGAAAAGTAGAATCCGGTAGCGTAGATTGCGACGATGGTCAGTCCGTACTTGGGCTCAATGCTCCACAGGATCGAACCTAAGCGGCCGATGGTCTTCCAGATGTCCGACATGATGATTTGTCCGCCGATCGTGCCTGTCTACTCGACCTTGATGACGGTGGTGGCCACTTTACACCGATGGTTGATGGGTCCGAGCAAATTAATGCCCTTTGTGCCCAGGTGAAGACTGCCTCGGAAGAGTGCCGTTTGGTTGCTCCTGGTTTTGCTCTCTGGGAGGGATTGACCGAAGATATAAGCCACTGCTAGCATCGCTTCGCAGTTGCGCCATAGAGTTATTGTCGACGTTAACCTTCATCGCTTGGACAGGGTACCGTCGACAGGCATGCGACAAGCTCCTCATTAATGAGTTGTGGCCGCCAACTGTGACATCGCTTTCCAGGCAATTGTTCTGACCGCCATGGCTACACATCCTTCCTCCGCTTCCTCTCGCTCAGCCGATCCCCCTGGACGGATTGGGCTCCTTTGTCAGCGTTACGTTCGTTTTGCAGCACACAACGCTGGCTGGATCTTGCTTGCAGCCCTGATTTTTGGTGCGGCGGCGGCCACGCTAGCGGTGCGATTGGAGCTTCGTACGGACCTAGCGGAGTTATTGCCATCGGCTCATCCAGCTGTTCAAGCGGTGCGAAGGATTGCTGGTAGGCAGAAAAGTGCGACGAACCTGGTGCTGATCCTGGACTGTCCTGATGCTGCTTCGAACAAGCGGTTCTGGATGGCCCTCAAGCCTGAGTTAGAGAAACTCGTACCTACGGTGTTTTCGCAGATTCAGTGGAAACCTGATGACGAGATACCGAGGTTCGCAGCCAAGTGGAAATGGCTGTACGCTGATATGAAGGAACTTGAGAGATCGGAGACGCTGCTAGATCGCAGCCTCGCTCGACGGAAGTCACCGCTTTTTATCGACTTGGAAGGAGATGCAGAGGCAGAACTCACCGCTCTGCGTAAAGACATCGATGCGAAGCTTCCAACGGTGGCCGAACAGGTCGATGCCAGCGTATTTTCTAAGAATGAAAATGGTATCAACTCTATCGGGATCATGATGTGGCGGCAGCGAGATGGCTTTGGCACGATGGGCGATCATCAAACGCTCAAGGCGGTCAAAGACGTAGTGGCCAGGGTCAATCCTTCGTCATTTCATTCCGACCTTAGGGTTCTTTATACCGGCCACATTGCGATGGCGATATCTGAGCAGAAGACAATTCAGGACAATATCACCTTTGCGACCATCGTTTGTATTACATTGATCATGTTGGTTATTTATTTGCATTTTAGGCGTGTGGGGATTTTGTTTGTAATTGCGCTTCCGGCTATCTATGGAGTGGTCTTGTCTCTTGCTTTGGCTGAAGTTACAATTCAATATCTTAATATCAATACCGCTTTTCTAATATCGATTATTCTTGGCAACGGAATCAATGCACCGATCGTTCTGCTAGCTCGTTATGGAGAAGAGCGAACTAGTGGATATTCGGTTGAGGAATCAATAGCTCATGCAATGACAAACACTATGCTTGGAACTGCAACAGCGATGCTTGCTGCCAGCATTGCGTATGCAAGCCTGATGTTCACAGATTTTCGTGGTTTCAGTCAGTTTGGTTTGATTGGTGGCGCAGGAATGGTGCTGGTTTGGATTGCCACCATGCTCTTTGTGCCTCCGCTATTAGTTCGCAGTGAGCATCACTTTGCTGGGATTTTCACTCCAAAACCCAGCTTATGGCATGTGCCGTTTTCATTCTTGGGTCGTCTGCTGGCTGCTCATCCCATCCGGATTGCACTTGGTGCGTGTGCGTTGTTTGTTGTGGCGCTGGTCCCTCTCCGTCCCTATTTAGCGGACCCTATTGAATGGAATTTCAACAATCTACGCAGTGATGATGGCGAGAATAGTCATTTATGGGGCCGGATGGAGTCTCTTGGGATGGCGAACCTTGGTGCGGGCTACATTGGGAATAATGGGGTTCTCCTTGTTGATAAGCCAGAGCAGGCCGATATTGTAGCGCAAGTTATGCGCCAAACAGATGCCGCACGCGGTGATAAGCATACTCTGGCTGTGGTTCGGACGCTAAACGCTGCGCTTCCTACTGAACAAACTGCGAAGCTTGAGCTGTTAAGCCGAATCCGCAATAAGCTTGACAAGAATCGCGATATTATGAGCGATCAGGAATGGGCAGACGTCAGTGGATTTCGGCCGCCAGACTACCTTCGGGGGCTGACAGTCGATGATTTGCCTCGCTTGGTGGTGGAGGCATTTACAGAGGTCGATGGCCAACGTGGTCGGTTGATCGGTATCGATGCCGATTATGCAAATTACACTGACTGGAACGGCCATGATCTCATTCGCCTCTCCGAATCGCTGCGGGTTGAGGCACTTGGTCAAACCTGGATTGCGGCGAGTGCTGGTTCTGTGTTTGCAGGTATGGTCGAAACCATCCATAAGGATGGACCTCGTGTCACAGCCGTTGCGCTAGCCGGTGTCCTGCTGTTGGTTTGCATCATGTTTCGCTTTTGGGGCGCGCTGCCAGTGTTGCTAGCCACTGGAGTCGGAATGGTTTGGCTTGGTGGGATGCTTGGATGGTTGCAGATCAAGCTCAACTTCATGAACTTTGTGACACTGCCGATTACGCTTGGGGTCGGATCTGACTATGCCGCAAACATTTGGGCTCGACTGCGCCGTGAAGGCTCAGGCAGCATTCGACGGGTGATTCTGGAAACAGGCTCAGCCGTCGCTCTGTGCTCGGCGACAACAATCATTGGCTATTCAACGTTACTGCTAGCGAGTAATCGTGCATTGCGATCGTTTGGTAAGGCAGCAGATATTGGTGAGATAGCCTGTCTGCTCGCAGCTTTTGTTATCTTGCCGGCGATGGCCGTACTCTTTACCAAACGGCCCGTCTCCAGTCATCCCAATTAATCATTGTATGATTCGTCCATTTCATGATTTTGTCGACTTCTGCCTGCGAAATAGCAAGATAGTTGATGGTAGCAGAACCATTAGCCCCTGAATGGTTTCCGTCAAACCAACCATGAAGACAGAATGGTCGCAATTGTATGGAAAATCCAGTAGGTAGTGAGACAAGTTTGCAATCGGCAAAGTGAGCATGGCTGGCAGTAGTCGTTTATTTGCATATGGCAACAGTGGCAGCAAAGACAGAAGGTACCATGGGTGTGAGTAGCCGTGTAGGAAGAGATAGTATAAGAAGATGAAGCTGGCTGCCCAGCTTAGGTGTCGAATTCCGCGCTCTGAGCGTAGGGCAGTATATACCAGGAATGCGGCAGCGGTGGAACGGAATGCAAGTCCAACGAGCCATGAGGCGGTGCGCATCCCAAGTACCATATGTAAAAGGCCGCGTGGTAAACACTCATATGAGCGTGTGCAATATGGATACTGATCGGTTGGGCTCCCGAACAATCGTGCCGTGGTGCTCGAGTAATGCATTAACCATGGCAAAAGTTGCCAGGCGAATAGCCCAGTGATCAGCACTGCGATGAACAGCGCAAACAAGAGATAGGTGTACCTGATTTTCGGCAATCGGTAGTTTAGGAGTACCGATAGCTGGTGAATGCCATAAAATCCAAGCAGCAAGAGCGCCGATGCCTTGACCAACAGTGCGGTAGCTAGCATGGTGAACGCAAGTATTGGCTTGCGTTGGACTACGAACAGTGCAAACAACGCGACCGAGAGCATCAGGAAGCTATCGTTGTGAGCATTATTTGATGCCTCTATAATTGTCAGCGGGCATAGTAGAAGCAGCGACGTAGCTCGCAGCTCCACTGCTTCCTCGGCAGGCATGAGTCCCACAACCGGTGGCTCCAACCCACTTTTCTTGGCAAGTTGTGTCTCGTAAAGCCGTGCCGCTCGTCCTGCAATTAGGCCAGCACAAATAGCAGCGATCATGCTCGCGGTCTGGAATAACCTTAAAGATAGTGTCAAATTGTCGTCAGAGATTTTTCCTATGAGCCATGCTAGCCAATTGAATCCAGGAGCGTAGGCACTGCCAACCTCTAACCATCCATAGTTCTGGCTAATAGCTATTCTAAATATGTCTGATGCTGGTAGAGACTCCCCGAGCGGTGTAAACATATCCTGATGGTATTTTGCCATCGCACGTCCGATAGCAGCATAAGCTAAGCCGTCGTCAGCTAAGAATGGTGGAGCCATCGTTGCCAAGACATTACAGCCGACCCCAAGAAGGAGTATGAATCGGCGGCTTGGAGGCAATGCAATAATCGGAATTTCGCTGGTTGCGCTCCATGCCTTTCCAATACACAGATTTGATATTCCCAGCCACGCCAATGTGAGCAAAATCAACGCCAGTGCATAAATAAATGCATAGGGCCATCCGATGGACAAAGAAGGCCAGTTGGTACAGCGGATGCGATCGATTCGGAACAGATGTGCACCAGCTAGCATGAGCACAGTGCCGAAAATCGCAGCGATAGCAAATAGCCACTTTTGGTGTCGGATAAGCCAAAATGCACGGATACTATGGAGGTTCATGATAGTGCAACCGCTTGAGTCGCTTAACTACGATTGGCTAATTTTGAATATAGAGAGAAAAAGTAGAGTATCAACACGAAAGCCATTATGCAAATCGCTAGATAGTGTAGATAGTGACGATTTCGCGAGAATGCCCCCTCAATACGAGGCAAATCGGAGCGGAATTTTCCTGGGGTGCTGAGTGCTATATAGCTTTTATAGTACTCTACAAGTAAACGTTCCAGTCCTCCGAACAGATAGATCAAGAAGCCTAATTCTACAGGTCCCAGTAGATAAATAAAGGGAGACATGATGGCCAGTACAATTGCAGAGCGGAAGAACTTCCGGGGGCTAAAGCCTTCGAACGGAGCATCCTTATATGCACCGCCACTACAAATGAACATTCCAGTAAGGAAAGCAACCATAGTATTTATCAGAAAGGAGGAGACTTTCAGTGTTAAGAATGGGATTGTGACGATGATGGACATTAATAATAATCCAGTAATGAATCGCAAGAATTTGCTATCTACCAATTTGCCGAAGAAGGCCATCCTCTGCGGAATTGCAAAAATGCTCTGATCGGAATCTCGAAAGCAAGCCTTGTAGACTTCAGTAATCATACGTTCGATTCCCATGACTAGTAGGAAGATATGGAGCAATGGCAATGACTGAAATCGCTGACTGATGTCTGCGGGTCCAATTAGGAGAAAAATAGCAATTCCAATGCTAAAAAACACACTACGCGGAAAGGTTTGAATATGAAAGCCCTCCCAAGGTCCATCTTTATATGCTCCCCAGGAAGATGTATACAAGCCAGAGAGTGCAGTGACAGCGAGAATGACGGGAATGGTATGCATGGTGAGTGTTATCTCCTGAGTGAAACTGCTTCGATAGACAATTTCACTATGGCTTTGTGTTTTTGGTGAGATGGGTCAGTCGAGGTGCAGGTCGGAAATAGGCTGAACTTAGCGATCAATTGGCGCTGGAGCGGACATGGACGGACTCGATCTGTTTGCTATGATGTGCTTTTCTTCTGCAAGTGCGTAGATTCGTTCATGTCGTTCGATCGAGCGTTGCCAGGTGAATCTATCTAAGTCTTCCCGGGTGGCCAGCGCCATCTTCGTACGTAGCGTGGAGTCTTTCAACAGCGTCACGACACTCGCTACTAGTTCCTCGGTGTTTTTGGCTAAAAGTCCGTTTATGCCATGGTCGATTATCTCAGCCACACCATTGGGGATACGTGCAACAACAGGTAAGCCAGCAGAGCGAGCCTCAATCACCGCAATGGGCAATGCTTCTAGGTAACTCGGAAGCACAAACACCGAGGATCGTGAGAGAATATCGCGAACTGCGGGACGGGATAGCATTCCCGTAAACTCGATATGCTCAGATATTCCTAGTCTGCGTGCAATCCGCTCTGCTCTGGGTCGCTCCGGTCCATCTCCGACTAGAGTGAATTTGGGCCAGAGTCCCCGTGGTAGCCGAGCCAATACTTCCGGTATCATTCGTACAAAGTCAACCGGACGCTTTCGTTTGGTGCAGCGCATAACCGTAACCACCCGAGCCTCTTGTTGACTACTGGGCGGAAAGTCGGTGACTCTTGTCGCATTGAGCAGAACCTGAATATCGTTACGGCCAGATATCTGTTTCAGGTCTGCGGCAACAAAGCTTGATACTCCGGTTAGGATGGTAGGCCACTGCGTCCAAGGGAAAACTTGATCGATGGCTCTAAATAGATAGCTACCATATCCACGAAGCACGGAGTGCAGGGTAAATATGCTGGGAATTCCAAGTTTTTTTGCTAAATAAGTCGCAACATGGGCTAGTGGTGAAAACGCGTTGTGCGCATGTATGATATCGTATTTTCCTGCTATGAGCGTTTTTTCTAATGCATCAATCGCTTTCGGATCGCGGATTGACTGAACGAACGGGGCGAGTGGTACCGGTAACCGAATGACTCGAAAGTCGTCGTGGTCGGGACCACCAGGGGTGACGCAGATGATGTCTGCATGGTGTCCTCGCGCAGTAAGCTCGCGGGCCAGATCATGCATGTGAACTTCCAAACCTCCGACTTGCGGCAAGTAGAAGTCAGCGACGATGGCAACTCGATAGCGTTTCATGTCAGAAAAAGTTGAAGTCATCTCGCGGGATGGAGATGTAGTTGTTGGTAGATTGGCTGCTCGCCCTTGACAGGACGCACCAAAGCATATTTGCTAACTGCATGCAAGCTGGGATCTCCGTCTGTGTCACGATTGACATGGAGCATGATTGTCCGCCATTTTTGTCTAGTTATCGTGGGGTTGAGGGTGGAACCCCTAGATTGCTAAGGCTCTTTGCGGAGGAGGGTGTTCCGGCAACCTTCTTTACGACGGGCGATGTCTGCCGCAGGTATCCGCAGGTGGTGGATTCCATCGTGTCAGCAGGCCATGAACTCGGATGCCACGGCGACACCCACAAGCGTTTCGGTAGGATGGATGAAAGTGAAGCGCGACGTGAGATCGAGTCGTCCTCGCATGTGCTTCGCCAGCACTCGGACGTTGTTTCGTTTCGGGCTCCGAATCTCGATTTTCCGGATCCCTTTGTCCGTCTGCTTCGAGACAATGCATATCAGGTGGATTCATCCCGTGGACGGCACAAACTCGGATCTTACTTTGTGAAGCCGTCGATTCAAGATGGGATTCGGAGAATTCCTGCCTCTATCTCTCCCTCTCCGCTGCGGACCCCACGCGTGATCAGAAACGTTCTGTGCGGCTTGTTAGAGAGCCCGGTGGTTCCCTTTTTTCACCCTTGGGAGTTCGTGGACATGACCAAAGAGCCGCTCAGGTTCGACAATCGGTTACGGACCGGAGAGCCGGCTGTTCAATGTTTGAGAGAGACGATTCGCTTTTTCAAAGACCGTGGGGCGCAGTTCCGGCGCATTCGCGAAATCGTCGTTCTGTAGCTTCTCTGATGCTTTGTGCGTTGGATTGACAGTGCGTCGTGCCCGGCCCACTATCGCCGCGTGCCAGAATCTCTTCGTGTCGTCGTTTTCGTTGCCATCCTTGGCCTTACTTCTTGTTCGACAGAGAGTGCTTTGGTTGGCTTGCCTCCCTTGCTAAGAGTTCCGCTGACGATTGAGCAGAGGGTAATTCCGGCACACCCGGTGGGTCCGGAGTTGGGTAACCCCGCGTTGCCTGAGAACCTCCCACTCTATCTTGAGCGTGGATATGGGGAACTGAACGTCATCCCTGGCGACCAGTCCTATGTTCCACTGACTGTGGATAGGACGGTTCCGCCCGAGCTAGGGCCTATGGCTCGACAGTTGCTGCGATTTGCGGCTGTGGGAGACTTTCAGATCGGCGATGATGAATCTCCGACCAGGGTGGGGTTGCTTGATGGCAAGGGACTCACTTCGGCCGCTCTTCGACCGCAGGATCCGTATCTGTGCGTCCTGGCCAATGCGACCGTGCGGACGTTGAATGCATTGCATCGGATGCAGGCAATTGGCCTGACATTCGTTGGCGGAGATGTTCTAGACAGCGCCCAACAGAACGAGATGGACTGGGCGCTAGGGATTCTGACCGGTGGTGCTCCGGTGGAGTGCGATTCCGGCGCAGATGATGACCTCGTACCGGGCCCAGGAAACGATCCCAAGGATCCATTCTTACCGGAGGGGCTGCTGATGCCCTGGCGATGGGTTCCCGGTAACCACGACCTGCTCATTCAAGGCAACTTGCTCACGGATGCCGACCGCGTTGAAATGGCAACCGGAGACTTTGCATCACTTGGGACTCGTGACTACGGTCAAGGCGGCCGTGTCATCAGCGGACGTGTCGTTGCGGACCTTAGGCGCCGGCCACTGACGCCGACGGAGATGATGCACAAGGTGGCAGCCCACGGAGATGGACACGGACTGTCGTTGTCCCAGTCCGAGACCGGGCACGCGAGCTACTCCCTTGACATTGAGGGAACAAGCATCCGTTTCTTGGTCGTCGACACCGTATCAAAGACGGGTGGATCGGGCGGGGTGCTGCGCTGGCAGGACGTGAACGCGTACCTTCGGCCTCAATTCGAGTCGGCGCAGCGGGATGGCAAGTGGCTATTCGTGCTGTCAGACCATCCACACGATGATCTAGGTCAGGCCAATACACCGCTCGGACGGCCCGTTTCGGATCCGGTGAGCCAGAACGATTGGGTAGAACTCTTGGGCTCCTATCCGAATGTCTTGTTTTCGTTTGCTCGTCGAACAAGCCATGGCCAAAGTGTGATGAAGCCTGTCGGCAGCCGGCCGTACTGGGCGGTATTTAACGCCGCACAGAGTGAGTTTCCGCACCAAATCCGGTTGTTTGAGGTTTGGGATGCCGACAACGGGTACGTGCTGCTTCGAATCAGCAGTGTAGACGTATCGGTGGAGGGAGACCCAGTGGCAGCAGAAGGTCGCCGCCGTGCGGTGATTGATTCGACTTCGACGTGGGCTGGGAGCGGGTCGAGCCGTCCCGATGAGCGAAACGTCGAGCTATGGATTCGTAAGCCCTGAGCTCGACGTGGTGCTGTGAACGGCATCGCTCGTGTTGTTACCGCTGCTGGCTCGGGTCTTCCTGCGCGCTCGCAAGTAGTTCGTCCCACCCGCAAAAATTGCCGACAGACCCGTGAAGTGATACGAAGTTCCGTCGCTCGTGCTGGTGGCGGGCGATCTCCGTCGGCCATCGCTTAACCCATGCGCATCAAGCGTCTCGAGATCATCGGCTTCAAGTCGTTTTGCGACAGGACGGTGGTGCGTTTTGAAGACCCGATCACCGGCGTGGTGGGGCCAAACGGCTGCGGCAAGTCGAACGTGGTCGACGCGATTCGCTGGTGTATGGGCGAGCAGTCGGCCAAGCACCTGCGCGGCAAGGCGATGCAGGATGTCATCTTTTCGGGCAGCGACAAGCGCGGGCCGCTCGGCTTTTGCGAGGTGTCGCTGACGTTTGAAAACGATGGTCGCATCCCGGTCGAGTACTTGCAGTTCACCGAAGTGACCGTCACGCGAAGGCTGTTTCGCGACGGCACGAGCGAGTACTACATCAACAAGACGCCGTGCCGACTGCGCGACATCACCGAGCTGTTCATGGGCACCGGCATCGGCACCCGCGCCTACTCGATCATCGAGCAGGGTCGGGTGAGCCAGATCATCTCGGCCAAACCGGAAGAACGACGCTTTCTCATCGAGGAGGCGGCGGGCATTACCAAGTACAAGCTGCGCAAAAAGGCCGCCGAGCAGAAGCTCGATCAGACTCGACAGAACCTACTGCGGCTGTCCGATGTCGTCGCCGAGCAAGAACGGCAGCTCGCGAGCCTCAAGCGGCAGGCCGACAAGGCGGAGCGATACAAGCGCTACCGGGCTGAGCTGCGCGACATCGAGCTGTGGGGGATGAGCCAGCGCTGGCTCGGTCTGACCCTCGAAGCGCGGGTCTACTTTGACTTGGTGGCGCAGTCGGCGGAAGCGCTGGCGACGGTCGAAGCGGCGCGGCAAGCGATCGAAGCGGAGCTGGCGGCGGGGCGACTGACCCTGGTGGAAGAAGAGACGCGGCTCCAGCAGGTGCAAGAGGAGCTGTATGTCCTCGACAACCGGGTCAAGCTGTCGGAAGCGGAGAACGAGCACGCCCGACGGGAAGAGACGCGACTGCTCGAACAGGCCCGCAAGCTCCGCAGCGAACAAGACGCGCTGTATGAGCGGGCCAATCAGGCGGCGGCGGAGCTGCAAAAGCTCGTCGAAGACCGCGAGGCGCTGAGTCGTGAGGATCTCGGGCGTGACGATCGCTCCGTGCAGCTTGAGCTGGATCTGCGGTCTAACAAAGAGAAGCTGGCCGGGCTCCAGCGGACTGCCGACGGCATCAAGTCCGAGGTCACGCTTCAGCACACCGAGATTGCGCGGTCGGAAGCGAGCGAGCGCAGCCTGACCCGTCAGGTCGAGGACCTGGAAGTACGGCTCGGGCGGGGCGAAGAAGAGTCGCGGCGGCTGCGTGATCGCAAAGCCGAGCTCGACGAAGAGATTTACGGTCAGGAAAAGCAGCTCGGCGGACTTCAGCAGGCGCGGCTCGATCTGTCGCGGAGCAAAGAGGAAGCCGAGGAGCGGGTCAAAGACCTGAAGCTGCTCACCTCGCGGCTCGACAAGGAAGTCGACCACCTAAAGGGCGAGCTGCACAAAAAGAAGGCCCGGCTGCACTCCTTGGGGGAGCTGGCGGCGCGCAACGAAGGGTTTTCGCTCGGCAGTCGGATGCTGCTCAAGCGCTCGACGGAGGGCAAAGAGCCGCCGAAGACGATTGCCGATCTGATCGTCGCCCCGGCGGAGCTGGAAGTGGCGCTCGACGCGGTGCTCGGGGAGCGGCTCGGGGCGCTGGTGACGCCGTCGCATGCGGCGGCGGTCGAGTCGATTGGCTATCTGCGTCAGCAAGGCGAGGGCAAGGCGTTCCTGGTGCCCGAAGATGCCCGTCCGACGCGGCCCGGTGAGCGTCCGGCGCGTCCCGATGAAGAGGCGCGCAGCCAAGGCATCTGGGGTCGCCTGATAGATCTCGTCGAGAAGAAGCCTGGCTTTGATCAGGTGCTCGATGCGCTGCTCGGGTCGGTGCTGGTGGTCGATTCGATCGAGCATGCCGTCGCCTATTACCGCACCGCGAGCGAGGACGGGAGCCTGCCCCCGGCGGCGTCGCTGGTGACGCTCGATGGCGTGGTGATCGATGGCCACGGCACGATGGTCGGTGGCGCGCAAAAAGGGCAGGGCGCCTCGGTGCTGGCGGTCCGTCGAGAGCTGCGCGAGCTGACCCAGCAGGTGGCCGAGCAAGAAGAGCGCTTCAAAACCCAAGAAGAGCAGCTTGTCGTCGGACGCAAAGAGCTGACCCACCTGCAAGAAAAGCTCGGCGAGCTGCAAAAAGCCGGTCATCAGGGCGAGATGCAGCTCCTGTCGCTCGATAAGGACTTGCTCAAGGCCCGCGAGGAAATGCACCGCATCAGCCATCGCCTGGAAGTGATGGATCGTGAGCGGGAGGAGCTGGCAACCCGTCGCGATGAGATGGTTCGGGAATCGGAAGAGATTCGGCTGTCGCTGCGTAGTACGCGGGATCGGCTGCAAATCCTCGAAGACCAGCTCGAAACGCACAGTCGCAGCCAGGTTGGGCTGTTTGACTCCGTCGACAAGCTCGGGCAAGAACTGACGCAGCTCAAGGTGTCGCAGGCGGCCCATCGCGAAAAAGTGCTCGGCACCGAGCGGGCGATTTCTCGGCTGCGTGAGGAAGAGGTCGAGCGGGCGGCGCGCATCGAGCGGCTCGGCGTCGAGGAGCGCGACAGCTACAAGCGGGCGGCGCAGCTTGGCAACGAGTGTCACGACCGAGGTTCCACCATCACCGAGCAGGCCGAGCGGCGCAGCATCCTCGCCGAGGAGCTGCAAGTGCTGCGCAACGCCTACGAACAGAAGCGGGGGGCACTGTCCTCGCGAGAGATGGAGCTGCGCGAACGGCGGGATCGCGAAAATCGCCAGGGCAAAGAAGCGCTGTCCCACAAGGCGCGGCTGTCCGAGCTGGAAGTGCAGAAGCGGGCGCTCGAAGAGTCGATCATCGAGCGGCATCGCGTCCGCGTCGAAGACATCATCAGCGACTATCACTTGCGTCCGCAGGTCAGTCGCGCCGACGAGGAACGTGCCGCCGAGCTGCGGGAACTCATCGACCGCATGGGCGAGATCAACCTGACCGCCATCGAAGAGTGGAACGAGCTGTCGAAGCGGCACAACTTCATCGTCACCCAAAAGACCGATCTGGAGACGGCGATTGGCCAGCTGGAGCAGGCGATTGTCCTCATCAACAAGACCAGTCGGCAGCGCTTCCAGCAGGTCTACGATCTCGTCAACGGCAAGTTCCAAGAGCTGTTCCCGCGCTGCTTCGTCGGCGGTCAGGCGCATCTGAAGCTGGTTGGCAGCGATGACATCCTCGAAGCCGGTATCGAGATATTCGCGCAGCCGCCGGGCAAGAAGAACCAGACCGTGGAACTGCTCTCGGGTGGTGAAAAGGCGATGACGGCGGTGGCGCTGATCTTTGCGATCTTCCTCATCAAGCCGTCGCCGTTCTGTCTGCTCGATGAAGTGGATGCGCCGCTCGACGAAGCCAACGTCGGTCGCTTCAATGAGCTCGTCCGCAGCATGACCGACCGCAGCCAGTTCATCCTCATCACCCACAACAAGCGGACGATGCAGATCGCCGACACCCTCTACGGCGTCACGATGGAGGAGCCCGGCGTCTCCAAGGTCGTTTCGGTGAACCTCCAAGAGGTCGGCCGTTTGCAAGCCAAGCGCCGAGCAGCGTAAAGCCCCCGTCCGCAGCCGCACCTCGCGACCCGGTAGCGTCGTTGAGAGCGCCTATTCGGGGCGGTAAGCGATCCCTCGCTCGTCCGCTTTGAGTGTCAGCATCTCGCGAATGCGCCGCCGTTCTTTCTTTTTGTCGTCTGCGAGGAACGCCCGGTGATCGATGACTGCGTGCGCAGCATCGTCATCTGTGGGGTCTTCGTAGGCAGGGACGGCGTATTCCTCACATTCCGAGACAGAGACCGCCACCACAGCGACCGTTGCACGCCCCCAATTGATATGGCGGTGGTAGGCCTCCTCGGCGGAGGTCTTCGCGGCATGGGCTACTGACAGCAGGCCATAGTCGCTGGATGAAAGAAGGAATACGTCAGGAGTGAAGCGACCCTCATTCATGTACTTGGGGTGAACTTGGCGAAACAGCAGGTCATCTTTGGCCGCAATGAGAGGCCCTCGTGGCGCTGGCGGGGCTGAGTCGCTCATCCGACACGTCCCTTGATGGTGAGTAGGAATCCTGCCAACTTGCCCACTGGGTCCGGTGAAGTGATGTCGTAGCTGTGATAGTCGCGGGTTTCACGGTTGAGAGCGGTGAGCGCCACCACGTCCGGTTCATCCGGCTCCATCAGCGCAGCCACCTTCCAAGAGCCGATATCCCACTCGCATCGCACGCCCCCATCGGGCATCGGATACACATACGGATTTGGCTTTCGTACAGAGCTGGGGAGGTTGATGAGAAGGTTCTGCATGTTGGCAAGAACGGTTTCATCAACGGCCCGTCCGCCGCCGTCGAGCCATCCAGCCTCGATCCGCTGGAGTGCCAGAAGTTGATCAGCGATCGGCGTTGCTGCCCCAGCGGTAGGAGAAATGTGTATGGCCTCCACAATATTTATTTTACCAAATGGATCACGGATTGCAGACACCGTTACTCTGGCTCGGGCTTCCTCCGGGACCGTAAGGTATCTGCTTAGGCAGTGGGCCAGTGCGACGTGCATTTCAGGGTGATAGGGGATCGCCCGGTGCTTTGAAGTGCTCTCGAGATCGAACGTCTTCTTTTTGGCATCTACCGCGACAATGGTTCCTGTTAACACGAGCCTTTCAGCCTTCGCCGCAGGGGCAGCCATGAGAATGGACCTGACCTCTGGGGTTAGTTTTGCCCCGTCAGTCTGTCCGGGGGCGATCAGCTCTAGCGATTCTCCAGGCTTGAGGCTGGCACCGAACTTTCTAAAGTGAGGCAGCGCGGACGGTGGGAAATCCGACGGCACAAGGCCCTGGTTGGCCACAGCGGTGATGCACGCGGACACTTTGTCACGCGCAGCGTCAAACAGATCAGGCATGACGGAGGCGGTGGGCGCTAGGTCTGTCGTGCTCAATACAGCGCTGATGAGAACGCGAGAGAGGACCGCCCTGGTGCTACCGGACTCGATGGCGGTGAGCGCCAGTTCAAAGGAACCAGCGAATCCATCAGGTACCTTTTTCCGTCCCGGATTTTCTGCCAAGAAGATCGCCTTGGCCACCTCGACGAGCAATTTCTCATAAGCACTAAAATCGGACAGAAGCTCGAGTGGCACGAGCGGCTCTGCATCGAACCGACCCCCTCGGAGAACAGGAGTTACAAATTCTGTAGTTCCAGGTAGCGAGTCCATCACGTAGTGGCAGATATAGTCGAGTCCGATGGGTTTCGCCATTTGGCAGTTCTTTTGGTGATAGGGAGGATTCCTTTGTCCGCAGAGCAAGCATGCGACCCGGTAGCGCTCAACGACCTGTCCGCAGCGCAAACAGGCGATCCGGCAGCGTCCAAACCCCTGTCCGCAGCGCAAACAGGCGATCCGGCGGCCCGAGCACGGTCGTTTCAAGTTGAAAGACCCGATCCGGCGGGGTCCGAACGCCTCTTTCAAATTGAAAGACCCGATCTGGAGGCGCTAGGACGCCTCTTTCAAATTGAAACACCCGACTTGGAGGCGTCCGAACGCCTGTTTCAAGTTGGCAGACCCGATCCGGCGGCCCCCGAACGCCCATTTCAAACGGCGAAAGCCGATTGGGCGACGGATTGGGCTTACGGACTCGCTGCCGGACAGGCCAGCGCCAGGTTGAGTTCGTCGGCTTTTCGGCGTTGGTTTGAGTCGGGGTATTGTTTGTAGAGCCGGGCCAGGTGACGGCAGGCTTCGGTTTTGTCGAGCGGGGTCGGCGGGGTGTGGCGGCGGCGGGTGGCTTCGGCGAGCAGTAGCAGCGCATCGTCGGCCAGGCGGGAAGTCGGCTGCCGTTTGAGGAAGCCGGTGAGCGCCGGAATCGCCCGGGCCGGTTGGCGCATGTCTTCCAGATAAATTTGTCCGAGGAGCAGCGCCCCTTCGGCGAGCAAGTACAGGTTGTAGTGCCCGACGAGCAGCGCCGAGGTATAGGTCCGCTGGAGTCGCTCCAGTCGCTCCGCCGCCTCGCCGTAGCGCCGAAGAGAGCGGAGCAGCTTCGCCGCCGAGATCAGCGCATCGTCGTAGAGCGGGCCTTTGGGATAGCGCCGGGCCAGCTCGTCGTAGCGCCGTATCGCCTCCGGCATCGTGCCCTTGTCCTGGGCAAGCTGCGCCGACAAAAGCCACGCAAAGCTGCCGAGGGGCACGTGGGCGGCGTGGGTCTTGGCGATCGCGTCCAGTTCAGAGAGCAGCGCCGGGTCGTCTTTGCGCCAACGGACCATGGCTCGCAGCGCGTCCTCGGCGGCGACCTCGGCGGGGTGCTTTCGCAACACTTGCTGACACAGCTCGACGGCGACTGCCGGCTGGCCGATTCGCTCGGCGTAGATCTCAGCGGCCCGAAACAGAGCGCGGGCGACCTTGGTCGGATCGTGGCTGAGCGGCTCGACATCGCGATAGGCCTGCGCGGCCTCGGGAAATTGCGCAAGCTGTTCTAGCTGCTGGGCCAGTCGAAACGCCGCCAGACCGCAGTCGTCCTTGGCGCGTAGCGAGGCCGGAGCGGTGCCGTCCCGACACATCGAGATGATGCGCTGGTATTCCAGGATTGCTTCGCTCTTGTCCGGTTTGCGCTCGGCGAGCTGTGCTTCGACCAGCGGTGGCGGCATCGGCGGCGGCTTGCGACAACTGCCCACCAGCACCGACAGCGGCAGCGCGGCGAGCAGGATCGCTACAGCGCGGCGTCGCATAGCACCTGCCGGATGCGCTGGGCGGCCTCTTCACAGGCCTCATGGCTGACGTCCAGGTGGGTGACCAGCCGCACCCGTCGGGGACCAAACGGGGCCACCAGCACACCCTGCGCCTTGAGCCGCGAGGTCACTTCCGCCGCATCGGGCAGCGGCGGTGCCAGGTCGAACAGCAAGATGTTGGTCTGGGGCGCGATGACCTGGACGTGGCGCAGGTCCGACAGCACCTCGGCGATGCGGCGGGCGTTGTGGTGGTCCTCGGCGAGCCGCTGGTGATGATGAGCGAGCGCGTACAGTCCCGCCGCTGCCAAGATGCCCGCTTGCCGCATCGCGCCGCCATACATGCGGCGAAAGCGACGGGCGCGATGGATGATGTCGACCGGACCGCAGACCAGCGAGCCGACCGGCGCACCGAGACCCTTCGACAGACAGACCGAAACGGTATCAAACGGCGCGGCGATCTCGGCATCCGGCACCCCGAGCGCCACCGCTGCATTCCACAGCCGTGCTCCGTCGAGGTGAAGCTTGATTCCGAGCTGCCGGGCCGCCGCTGCCACCTCATACATCTGCTGCATCGGCCAGATGCTGCCGCCGCCCCGGTTGTGGGTGTTTTCTAGGCAAAGCAGGCGGTTTGGCGGCGAGGCCTGATCGGTGCGCTCGGGCTGGTAGGTCGCGTACAGCTCCGCCGGGGTGAACATCCCGCCCTGGCCGACCGTGACGAGCTGGACCCCCGAAAGCGCCGCTGCCGCCCCCGCTTCATACCACTTGATGTGGGCACCGTCTGAGCACAGGACATCGTCGCCGGGCTGGACGTGACAGCGAATCGCGAGCTGGTTGGCCATCGTCCCCGAAGGCACGAACAGCGCGGCTGCCTTGCCCAGCCGGGTCGCGACCACCTCTTCCAGCCGCCGCACGGTCGGATCTTCGCCAAACATGTCATCGCCGACCTCGGCCGAGGCAATCGCGGCGCGCATGGCTGCCGTCGGCCGGGTCACCGTATCCGAGCGTAGGTCGATGACGGCTTGCATCATGCGGCGAGCATACTCAAAAATAGCGCCACTTCGTAAAGGCTTCTCATGCTTGATCCACGTCAGTCGCTTGAGTTTGAACGTCCCCTGGTGGAGCTAGAAAACAAGATCGGTGAGCTGAAACAGCTCGCGGGTGGTGAGCTGCTCGCCGCAGAGATCAAGATTCTGGAGCGTCGCGCCAGTCGGCTGCGCGCCGAGATTTACTCGAACCTGTCGCCGTGGCAGAAGGTGCAGCTCTCGCGGCATCCGCTGCGGCCCTATACGCTCGATTTCATTTCCCGGCTGTCCGACGAGTTCTTCGAGCTGCACGGCGATCGGGCGTTCTCGGATGATGAGGCGGTGGTGGGTGGGCTCGGGCGGCTCAAGGTGCTCGGGGGCAGGCCGGTGCTGCTCATCGGTCATCAAAAGGGGCGCGGGACCAAGGAGGCGATGCGTCGCAACTTCGGCATGCCTCGTCCCGAGGGCTATCGCAAGGGTCGGCGGCTGATGGAGCTGGCGGCGCGGATGAAGCTACCGATCGTGGCGCTGATTGATACGCCGGGTGCCTATCCAGGCATCGATGCCGAGGAGCGCGGCCAGGCCGAAGCGATCGCCAAGAACCTGGAAGTGATGGCGGGGCTGCCGGTGCCCATCATTGCGGTGGTGATTGGGGAGGGCGGCTCGGGCGGAGCGCTGGCGCTTGGGGTCTGCGACCGGCTGCTGATGATGGAGTACTCGGTCTATTCGGTGATTACGCCAGAGGGCTGCGCGTCGATTCTGTGGAAGGACCAAGCCCAGGTCGAGGTGGCAGCGGCCCAGATGAAGATGACGGCGGAGGACATCAAGCAGATCGGCGTCGTCGATGAGATCGTGGCGGAGCCGCCGGGCGGGGCGCACCATGACTTCGATGAAGCCGCTCGGCTGGTCGGCGAAGCGGTGGCACGGCATCTCGATGAACTGGTCGCGCTGTCACCGCAAGCGCTGCTCGATGGGCGCTACGCCAAATACCGGGCGATTGGCTCGTTCCTTACGGAGACAGCGTCCCAGCCTCCGGCGTAGGCTTTACCACCCGAAAGAGCTGGAAGACATCCTGCGCCGCGATCAGTTCAAGGTGCTTGGTCAGCGTTTGTGCAAGCTGCGGCTTGTCGGTCTGGAGCAGCACGTAGTCGTAGAAGGACCACTCCTTTTGGGTGACTTGCAGGTTGGTCACCTCCCGCTGATCGCCCCACGGGTGGTGGCGCAGCGGGTGCTGGCCGCGCACCGCAAAGACATGGGGACTGTAGGAATCGCGCAGCACGACATAGTTGCCGATGCGGTGAACCAGGAAGTCGCGCCACTCCCCGTGCGAGATATCGAGCAGCGGCAGCACCCGACTGTGGGGCGGAATCTTGGCGAGCAGCGTGGTATCGATCTGCACCAGCCGAGCGTCGATCGCACGATGCAGGCGATGGGCACTGTGGAGCTGCACGATCGCAAACAGCATCATCACCGCCAGCAGCACCCCACGTGGTCCGCGCAGCGAATCGAGCTTGGGCAGTCGCAGCGAAAGCACCAGCAGCAGGAATCCACCGAGCACGAAGCGGATCGCGATCTCTCCTTCCTTTTGGGTGCCGTCGGCAGCCAGGATACTGACCGGTCCCAAGTAGGCGGCGGCGAGCAGCGTGATCCCGGGCACAAACAGCGCCGGATGAACCAGCTCGACAAGCTGGGGCAGCAGCGCGCCCTGGCGCTGTCCGAACACCCGCTGTCCGATCGTCCGCAGCCGATCTCGGTGCGCCCAGCCGAGCGTGGCCAGGACGCCGACGTACAGCAGTCCCAGGGTGAAGCGCGGCGGTGGCACCGGTGAGTCAAACGGATCGATCAGCATATGTGCCAGGCGGCGCAGCGACAGATCGAAGCCGAGCGAGCCCCGATTCGCGTCCGATCCATGCTGAAACAGAACAAAGTAGGCGGCGATCCCGAACAGCAGGTAGACCCACCCAAGACCTACGGTGTGAACCGGGCGGAGCTTGTGCGGAGACAGTGCGGGAACGCGATGGGCGAGCCCGGCCACCAGCGCCCACGCGGTCGCGCCAATAAGAAGCATCGTCAGCGCATAAATATGACAAACGTACGATAGCGCCGCGAGGATCAGGAATCCCACAAAGGACAGGGAAAGCAGTCGCTCACTGCGGATGAGCAGACAGAGCGCAAACAGCGCCACCGGCTGACCGAGCAGATAGTTCGACTCGCCCATCCAGTAGCCCCAGTGGAACACCGCAAGGACCACGAGTGGCAGCAGCGGCGGATCGACGCGGTCCTTCGGGGCACCTTGCTGCACCGACCGCGCTAGGACCAAGCAGCCGAGCGGCAGTAGCACGACGTACAGCGCGATGATGAGCTTCCATGCGAGTAGCGGCGACAGAACCGGCAGTCCCAGCACCAGCAGCAGCGCGGTGGCCCAGTACGGCACCAGCACCAGATCGAACTGATAGTGCCCAGCAAAGAATGCATCACGAGCCAGGGTCTTGTGCGCGATGACGCCGTTGGCGATGTGGCTCGGTGCATCGTTCATCGGCAAGAAGGTGTTGCCACAGACGATCCACAGTGCGGTCAGGACAAGCAGCGCGGCGGCGCTCCGCTCCAGCCATTTCATCGTCTTGTGTGTAACACAAAGCGGGCGGGTTAGCGGCGGGCGGACTTGAGCAGGTCGGACTGAAACGAAAATCCGATGACCACGTACGGCATGGCCGGACTGTGGACATAGACGCTGGGCAGGATCGCGGCGGGCTCTTGGCCGGCCCGATAGCGGTGCGACAGGTAGAAGCCGGTGACGAGGAGTAGGGTCGGCTTGTTAAAGCGAGTGAAGCCGCGATCGAAGAAGGTATACGACAGCATCGGGCCGAGGCGCTGAACGCCGTTGCTCACGTCGGCAGCGGACTCGCCGAGCCGGACCTCATTGGGGGTGTACAGCGGCTTTACCACCGAGTAACGCACGCCGGCCACCAGGCCAAACTTCGACACCCACAGTAGGTCGAGGTCATTGCCGAGCACCCAGCCACGCATCGGCACCAGGGTATCGAGGGTGACATCGAAGAAGACGCGATCGCCACCGCGAACGTCCATGTACCAGTATTCAAGGGCCAGCTTGTTGCGCAGAGCAATCGGTCCGAGCTTGAGCTGAACGAGCGGCTCGATCATGACGTGCAGGCCGCTCGCTTTGTAGTTGCGGCGTTCCTCGCTGCCGAGCTGCCTTTCTCCGGCGGCGTCACGGTAGCTACAGCTCTCGCGGGTGGTGGCGTCGGCGCTGGCACAGGCGGCGAGCAGCTTGTCCGAATAGTCGTCGTGCGCCGATGGATACGACTGCAAAAAGCCGAAGGTCGAAAAGAAGCCGACGTACTCCGCAGCGACCCGGAGGTTAAAGATCGACAGCGGCTGAATTTCGATCGATGGACCGATCTTGATGAACGCGGGGTTTAGGCGCGGCGCGATTCCGAAGAACACGAAGCGGTCGGCAAACAGGCGGCCTTGCTGTTCCTCCGAGTTGGGCAGGCGGCGCTGAAAGCCCAAGCGAACCTGGTCCTCCAGACCCACGGGGTTGAGCCGCAGCACCAGCAGGTTATTGAGCGTCAAGCGCCAGTCGGGAGCCGGGGTCGTCTGGCCGGACGCATTCACACCGACCGAGCTGCCACGGAGCAGTGAGGGAGCGGCGGGAAGCGTAGCGGCGGCACCGGGCGGAGCAGCGATCTCGACAGGGCCACTGGGCAGCGGCTGGACCATGGGCTCGCTGGAAGTCTGCGGGGTGGCGTGGGCCCAGCAAGGTAGCCACAGCACCGACAACAGACCAGCACAGGAGGAAAGCACACGCAGGTAGTTTGGCATGGCCGCGACTATAGGCTGAGCCTTCCGTCGAGCTGTATTTTTTTCCGGTGCGGCGAAATCGTCAGTCCTTTCGCTGCAAATCTACAAAAGCTCTAGGAAGGGGGGTCCACTTTGTCCCAAATCGATGCAAGATCGAGGGCTAGCCTCTGGGGAGATCGCTGCTCCCTGGCAAAGCCTGTGTAGCCGTAGACGATGAGTGTAGAGCGTGTTCGCAAGTGTCCCGAGTGTGGCAGGAGCTACCCGATCAAGGTGCTCTACTGTCGTACCGATGGCTGTCAACTCGGTGATCCAGGGGACGAATCCAAGGAAGAGCCGAAGCTTACGCCGGGGCGCGATCAGCTCATCGGGCGGACGGTGGCCCGACGGTTTGTGCTGACCGAATATCTGGGCTCCGGCGCGACGGGACTGGTCTATCGAGCGGTTCACAAAGCGCTCGATCGCGAGATGGCGGTCAAGCTCCTCAAGCGCGAGCTGATGTGGGACGAACGATCGCTGCTGCGCTTCTTTCGCGAGGCCAAGACTTGCAGTGCCGTCGATCACCCGAACATTGTGTACCTGTACGACTTTGGCCACGACGACACCACCGGACTGCCGTATTTGGTGATGGAGTTTGTGAGTGGCAAGACGCTTCATCAAGCGATTCACGACAGCCCAAGCGGCAATCTTCCCGTCGAGCGAGCACTGTCTATCTTGGTCCAGGTCTGTCACGCGATCGAGCACGCCCACAACCGGGGTGTCATCCACCGAGACGTGAAACCCGAAAACATCCTGCTTACCGAACGAGACGGCAAGGCCGATTGGGTCAAGGTGCTCGACTTCGGTGTCGCACGAATGGTCGGAGAGCCACCGGTGACGGGGCATGGTCAGATTTCGGGTACGGCGGAGTTTATTGCTCCCGAGCTGCTGATCGGTGACGGACAGGTGACACCGGCGGGTGACCTGTACGCGCTGGGCATTCTGTTTCACGATGCGATCGTCGGACGGCCACCGTTTTCGGGGAAGCTAGAGGTGGTGCTGCACCAGCACATGACGGTCCATCCGCCCCGGCTACTCGCCCGCTATGCCGATCCGATGATTCCGCCACAGCTCGACGATCTGGTGGCGCGACTGCTCCTCAAAGATCCGCAGCAGCGACCGACGGCGGCGCAGACCTCTCGTGAGCTGGAACAGATTCTGACAAATCTGGTCGAGCGCATGAGCGTTCAAGGCGCGCTTCAGGAGCAGCCCACGCAACTGCTGCAAATGCTGGAGCGTCCAACGCAAGCGCTCATGCCCATCGAGCGCAAGACCACTGTTGTCGAGCGTCCGGCCCGTCCGACCCAAGTGGTGGGGCGCGAAAACTGGCCGACGCAGCTTATCCCTCAGTTGAGCAGTCAACCCAAGCCGGAATCGGCTCCATCGAGCAAACCTGAGTTGGCAGATGCCGACCGCATGGCGCGAGAGCTGTTCGCCCAAGGGGTCGAGCTGGCGGATCGGATCTGCACCGGGTCTTGGCCGACTGCGCTCAAGAACCTCGGGAGCAAGGTGGCGGACTGCTACAAGCAGGAAGTCGAGCTAAGCGAGAAGCTGTTTTTGCTGGAAAAGCTGCTTGCGGACAAAGCGGCTGCGTCGGAACAGCACAACGAGCTGCGACAGCAAATCCTCGGCCTGTCGGAGCGGCTTCAGATCGACGCCTCACTGAGCGAAGAGGATCGCAAGCAGCTCCTGTCCGAGCTGGAGCAGAAAGAGAAAGCGTTTTTTGAAGCGGAGACCCGCTGGCGACGGCTGCCTCCGACTTCACCGGAATCACTGCGACGGCGAATTGCCGATGTCCGTCGCGATCGGGTGCGAGCGCAGATCCTGTTCGTGCGTCTCATCGTCGAAATGCCAACATCAGGTTCTCTCTTGGCGCAGCGCGATCAGCTCGCCTTGCGTCTGGCTGAAATCGACAACCCCAAGCGCTCGGGCCCCCAGGGAGCGGTAACAAAATAGGGCGCGGGGATGCTCATTCCGCTCAGCTTGGCCGTCGTGGCCATCGCCTCGCTGCCGGCCGCTGATATC
>WBZP01001257.1_pt1 | contig 31984 bp, 26 predicted proteins | sample 5204301 | NCBI WGS metagenome assembly WBZP01 (sample SAMN12412401, study PRJNA552823) | activated sludge metagenome | isolation source: activated sludge from nitrification reactor of wastewater treatment plant... | place: USA: Pennsylvania | collected 2017 | reverse complement strand
GCTTCGGGGCTTCACATGGTTGTACTTGGCAAGTCCCTTGAACGCGATCACGACCGGATTAAACGGCAAGACGGTTGGCACGCCGTCCGCGCCAATGGACTTGTTCGCGGCAAAGGTGCAGAGCGTCCGAAGCGTTCCCATAACGATGTTTGCCTGCACCGGCGCATGGCTGCTAATTTTCCGGAAGCGGGTAGCGACCATCGTATGAGTGATTGACGCAATGGGTTTATCAGCCCAGTCCGATAGATAGCGGGTTACGTGTTCTTCGTACTTTTCCTTTGTGCTGTCTCGAAGCGGTCCGAATGCGGTGCGCCGCTCGGCAACGTACTGGTCAAGTACCTGCCTCAAGGTCTGCGACGCGACCTTGTGCGCTCGCTTTTTCTCGACGGGATTTTCGCCATCCCTCATAAGCAGGGTCGCAGCCGCAGCCCGATCCCGCGCCTCCTTGACGTTGATCTCGTTGGAACGTGCCAGGGTTACGCGAACGGATTTGCCATTGCATCGCCCTTGCGCCACGAACGCTTTTGATCCGGCAGCCGTAACTCTGATGCCAAGTCCGTTCGTGTGCGTGTCCCAATAAATTGCCTGTCCGGTTGCTGGTGCTTGCAACCCTGTGACGAACTGATCGGTCAGTTTGAGCTTGTTTCCTGCCATGCTGGTCTCCTGTGTCTGCAGATGCTGTGTAAGCACGATGTAAGCAGCAAGCGATCAAAATAGATACATTCGCGTGCATCTGCATACTAGCAGGAAGTGTCTAAAAACAGATGGTTATCAATGCTCGTGCATTCAGATAAATCTGTGTATCATGACCTCATGTAATGAACCACAGCACGAGTTTTTGGTCCGTGGTACAGCAACTTTGCCCCGACTGGCGGGCGCGCCGGTGCGAACTGCGCCAGTTCGCGCGCCGGATTCCGCAAATCTAGAAATCAGGGAAATACGGCATGCGCATCCTGCACACCATGATCCGCGTCGGCGATCTCGACCGTTCGCTCGCCTTCTACAACGGCGTCCTCGGCATGCAACTGCTGCGTCGCAGCGACTACCCGGAAGGCCGGTTCACGCTGGCCTTCGTCGGCTACGGCCCGGAAAGCGAAGGCGCCGTGCTGGAACTGACCCACAACTGGGATACCGCGGCCTATGAGCTCGGCAACGGTTACGGGCATGTCGCCCTCGCCGTGCCCGACGCCGCGGCCGCCTGCGCCGCCATCCGCCAGCGCGGCGGCAAGGTGGTGCGCGAAGCCGGACCGATGAAGCACGGCAAGACCATCATCGCCTTCGTCGAAGACCCGGACGGCTACAGGATCGAGCTGATAGAAAGAGGCGCCCGGGATTCGTGACCGCTCTGTTCGGCGAGTCAGGCGCTGTTCAATGCTGCATGAGGATGCCGTGGCCATGTTTCTTTCGGCGCTGAACAGGGGTCCGAGGGGAGCGGTAATGTCGCTTTTCCTTGCGCGACCTGTTGTTTTGTCGCAAAATAACCTGCTGATTTATTGGCGTTCTTTGATCCGGTGCCGGAAGGAAATGGGTGCCAAATGGTGTTCGGGGCGCAGGCGTCCCGGGGTTGAATTCCCTCCGGCAGAACATGCTGCTTGCCGGGGTTTGCGGCGATAAGATCAGGGTCCGCCATGATGAAATACCTCCTGCTCATAGCTCTCGTGGCCGGGATCTGGTGGGCCTGGAAAAAGCGCGCGCAACGTCCTGCGCAAAGGCCGCCAAGGGTGGACCCAGACCCCGAACTGATGGTCGTCTGCGCACAATGCGGGGTCCATGTGCCGCAAAGCGACAGCATTACGGCAAACGGCGCTCATTACTGTTGCGAAGCGCATCGGCTGGCCGCAAATCCGCCAGCGACCGATGACTGACTGGCTGGCGACAAACTGGGAGGCCAGTTGGCGTCCCTTCCAGTACTTCAACCTCTATCGCCTGATTCTCGCCTGCCTCGCGCTGCTGGCCGCCCTGTGGCCGCAGGGCTGGATTTCCGTGCTCCAGGTTGCCGATACCGCACTGTTCCTGCCGGCCGCGGTAGTCTACCTGCTGGTTGTTGCCACGGGCTTTTTCGCCTCGATTTACTGGCGGCATCGTTTCAACTTCCAGCTTTCATCCCAGGTCCTGGCCGACGTCCTGGCGCTGGGTCTGCTGATGTTCGCAGGTGGCGGGGTCGGCAGCGGCATCGGCACCCTGCTCCTTGTCTCGCTGGCGACCGCCAGTCTGGTCGGACGGGGCCGCCTTGTGCTTTTCTACGCCGCGCTGGCCACGCTGGTTACGCTGGGGGGGCAGGTTGTCGTTGTGCTGGTGCGCGGGCACGAAGCGGCGACGATCGTCCAGGCCGGGCTGCTGTCCGCTGGTTTTTTTGCGACGGCGATACTCTCGCGGCTGCTCGGGCAGCGCGTGATGGCCAACGAGGAGCTTGCCCGACAGCGCGGTATCAGTCTCGAGAACCAGAGCAGGATCAGCCAGCGCGTCATCGAGCGGATGCAGGACGGGGTTCTGGTCGTTGGCAGCGCCGGACGGATCGAGCGGCACAACCCGATGGTGGCGGAAATGCTCGGCACGGCCCCCGCCCCCGGCGCTGGCCTCTCAAGTTATTGTCCGCCGCTGGCTGGCGCATTGGCGACATGGAAAGCATCGCTGGCGGCGGCGACCACCGAATTCAAGTCGCCGGCGGGGGGCGAACTGCGCGCCCGCTTCGAGCAGACGAACAGCAGTGCGGGCGAAGTCCTCGTCTTTCTCGAGGATCTGGGGCGTGTCCAGGAGCGCGCCCAGCAGCTGAAACTGGCCGCTCTCGGACGGTTGACCGCAAGCATCGCCCATGAAATCCGCAATCCTTTGTCGGCCATTGGCCACGCCGGCGAATTGCTGCGTGAGGAAAGACGGGGCGCGATGCAGGAGCGTCTGCTCAAGATTGTGGCCGACAACGTGGCGCGCCTCGACCGGATCGTTGCCGATGTCCTCGAACTCGGCAGGCGTGACCGCATACAGGCCGAAACGCTGCTCCTGGGGCAATTCTGCAACCAGTTCGTCGAGAGTTTCGAAGGCGTCCAGGGGGTCATGCCGGGAATAATCGCCCTTGAGACGGACGGCGAACCCGTCCTCTGCTTCGACCGGACCCACCTGCACCAGATCTTGTGGAACCTGCTCGCCAATGCCGTGCGCCATGCCACTGGCGGTCCCGGCAGCGTGCGCCTGCGGGCAAGCGCCGGCGCCGGGATCGCCGAACTGCACGTCATCGACGACGGTGGCGGGGTGCCGGATGAGGCGCGGGCACAGATTTTCGAGCCGTTCTTCACTACCCATCATCTCGGGACGGGACTCGGCCTCTTCATTGCCCGCGAGTTGTGCACTGCGAACGGAGCTACGCTCGACCTGGCTTCCGATCCCGGTCATGGACATTTCATCATTGTTGGGAGAAGCGACATATGTCTGTTGCCCGAAGCGAAAGGCGTCCCCGGGGGGAGTTGAACCGGGTTCTCGTCATTGATGACGAGCCCGATATCCGCGAACTGATCGACCTCACCCTGTCGCGGATGGGGCTGGCGGCGGCCTGCGTCGGCACGGTCGGGGAGGCTATGGCCTGTCTCGCCGAGGGTGATTTCCAGTTGTGCCTGACCGACATGCGGCTGCCCGACGGCAATGGACTCGACGTCGTCCACTATGTCACCGAACATCATGCGCGGATGCCGGTAGCGGTGATCACTGCTTTCGGCAGCGCCGAGAACGCGGTGGCGGCCCTCAAGGCGGGCGCCTTCGATTATCTGGCCAAGCCGGTCGGTCTTGAACAGTTGCGCGCCCTGGTCAAGTCGGCGCTACGCGTGTCGGACGGTGAAAGTCAGGAGGGTCCCCTGCAGTCGCTGACCGGCGAATCGTCCGCCATGCAGCAGGTGCGGGCGTTGATCGAGAAACTGGCGCGCAGTCAGGCGCCCATCTATGTCACCGGGGAATCGGGCAGCGGCAAGGAACTGGCCGCTCGCCTGATCCACATCCGCAGTGCGCGCGGTGGCGGCCCCTTCGTTCCGGTCAACTGCGGCGCCATCCCGGAAAACCTGATGGAGAGCGAATTCTTCGGTTACCGCAAGGGCGCCTTTACCGGCGCCGACAGCGATCGTGACGGCTTTTTCCAGGCGGCCAGCGGCGGGACGCTTTTCCTCGACGAGGTCGCCGACCTGCCGTTGGCCATGCAGGTCAAGCTGCTGCGGGCAATTCAGGAAAAACGGGTGCGCAAGGTCGGCGCGGCGACCGAGGAGCCGGTCGATGTGCGAATCATCTGCGCGACGCATCGGAGCCTGCGCGACGGGGTCGAGAGGGGAACATTCAGGCAGGATCTCTACTACCGGCTGAACGTCATCGAACTGCGCATGCCTTCGCTGCGCGAACGGGCGGAAGACATACCGGCGCTCGTCGACTCCCTACTGAAGAAGCTTTGTGGCGGCGCGGGTCCACGGATTTCGGCTGCCGCCCTGCGGGCGCTGGCCGACTATCCGTTCCCTGGCAATGTGCGCGAACTGGAGAATGTGCTGGAGCGGGCGACGGCGCTTTGCTCAGGCGACACGATCGAAACCGGGGACCTGCGACTGGCGCCCGATGACATGGGGGGCGAGACCCCAGGGCGCGGCAGCGAGACGCTCGATGACTACCTCAACCGGCTGGAGCGTCAGGCAATTCTCGATGCCTTGCAGAAAACCGGGGGGAATCGTACGGCGGCGGCGCGGCTGCTCGGCGTCACCTTCCGTTCGCTGCGCTACCGGCTGGAACGCCTGGGCATCGAATGAGCGGCTGGCAGGGGGATGGCTGGCTGGAAGGCGTCGATTGGCTGCCGTCGCCGAACTTCGGCAAGCGGCCGCGCGATGCGGCGGTGTCTCTGATCGTGGTGCACAGCATCAGTCTGCCGCCGGACGAATTCGGCGGCGACTGGGTCGAGAAGCTTTTCCTCAACCAGCTCGACCCGCAGGGTCACCCGTATTTCGCGACCATTGCCGGGACGGAGGTTTCGGCGCACTTCTATGTCCGGCGCGGCGGGCGGGTCATCCAGTTCGTCGGCTGCGACCGGCGTGCCTGGCACGCCGGGGATTCGCAGTGGTGCGGACGCGGGAACTGCAATGACTACTCCGTGGGCATCGAACTCGAAGGCAGTGACCGCCGCTCGTTCACGGCAGTGCAATATGCGGCCTTATGGAGCTTGGTCGATCGCCTGCGTGAGCGCTATCCGATTACCGCCATCGCCGGTCACTGCCATGTCGCCCCCGGGCGGAAGACCGATCCGGGGCCGCGCTTCGACTGGGCTGCGCTGCGGGAACGCTACCCGATACTCGAATTACCGGGCGAAGTGGCGGCGTAGGCGGTCGACGGCCTCGGCCAGGCGGTCGATGCCGGTCGTGTAGGCAAAGCGGATATGCTTTTCCGGCGCATTGCTGCCGAAATCGATCCCCGGCGTTGCCGCCACGCCGATCGTTTCGAGCAGGTCGCGGGCCAGCACGAAGCTGTCGTCGCACAGTGCCGAGCAGTTGCAGTAGAGATAGAAGGCGCCCTGGGGTCGCGCGGTAATCCGGAAGCCGACACTTTCCAGTGCCGGTGCCAGAAAATCCCGGCGCTTCCTGAACTCGCCGCGCCGCGCCTCGAGGATGGCGATGGTTTCAGGCGCGAAAGCCGCCAGCGCCGCGTGCTGGGCTGGCGTCGACGGGCAAAGCACGAGATTCTGGGCCAGTTTTTCGACATCGCGCACGTAGGGCTCGGGAACGACCATCCAGCCCAGGCGCCAGCCGGTCATCTGGAAATACTTGGAAAAACTATTGATGACCCAGATGTCGTCGCCGGCGGCGCAGGCAGTCGGCGCATCGGTTTCGTCCCCCGAGGGAACTTCCTGCGGAGCGTAGGTCAGGCCGTGGTAGATCTCGTCCACCAGGAAATGCCCATCCTTGGCGCGGCAGACGCCGGCCAGTGCGGCGATTTCGGGGGCCGTGAGCAGGGTGCCGGTCGGGTTGGCGGGCGAGGCGACCAGCAACCCGGCGGTCGTGGCGCTCCAGTGCTGGCGCAGCAGTTCCGGGGTCGGCTGGAAATTGCTGTCGGGTCCGACCGGGATGTTCTGCGGTCGGCCTTCGTAAACCCGCAAGATGTGGCGGTTGCACGGGTAGCCGGGGTCGGCCAGCAGCCATTGACTGCCCGGCTCGGCGAGGCAGGCGAAGGCGAGGTTGAGCGCCCCCGAAGCGCCTGCGGTCACGGCGACGCGTGTGGCCGGGACAGCGACGCCATGGCGCGTGCGGTAGAAGGCGGCTATCGCCTCGCGCAGTTCGGGCAGGCCGAGCGCCTCGGTGTACAGCGTTTTGCCCCGTCTTATCGCGTCGACCGCAGCGGCCGCGATCGGCTCCGGCGTCGGAAAGTCCGGCTCGCCGACTTCCATGTGGATGATGTCGCGGCCCTCGGCCTCGAGCTGGCGGGCGCGGGTCAGGAGTTCGACGACGTGGAAGGGCGCGATGTCGGCGAGGCGCCGGGCGGGGCGGTACATGGTGTTCTCCAAAACAAACGGCCACCCGCAGGTGGCCGTTCCTACATGGCTTGGTGGGCGGGTATCAGGCGGCGTCCTTGAAGATGCCCATTTCGAACAGCTCGCGCTTGAGAACCAGTTCGCGCGGCATCTTGTCGCCCATTTTGTCGAACCATTCCTTGTGGCCGGCCAGTTCGGCTTTCCAGGCGTCAGGATCAATCTGGCTGAGGGCTTCAAAATCGGCCTTGTTGACCTTGAGGCCAGTCCAGTCGATATCCTCGAACTTCGGCATCCAGCCGAGCACGGTCTCCTTGGCGGCGATGGTGCCCCGGCAACGCTGGACGATCCACTTAAGGACGCGCATGTTGTCGCCGAAGCCCGGCCACATGAATTCGCCATCATCGTTGAGGCGGAACCAGTTTACGCAGAAGATCTTCGGCGTCGCGTCGACCGCCTTGCCCATGCGCAACCAGTGGTTGAAGTAGTCGCCCATGTGGTAACCGCAGAACGGCAGCATGGCGAACGGGTCGCGCCGGACAACGCCCTGCTGACCGAAGGCGGCGGCGGTGGTTTCGGAGCCGAGCGTGGCGGCCATATAGACGCCGTAGTTCCAGTTGAACGCCTGGTAAACCAGCGGTATGGTGGTGGCGCGACGGCCGCCGAAGATGAAAGCGGAAATCGGCACGCCAGCCGGGTCTTCCCAAGCTTCGTCAACGGACGGGCACTGGTTGGCGGGGGCGGTGAAGCGGGAGTTGGCGTGGGCGGCCTTCTTGCCCGCCTTGCCGTCTTCCGGCGTCCAGTCGTTGCCCTGCCAGTCGATCAGGTGCGCTGGGGCTTCCTTGGTCAGACCTTCCCACCAGACATCGCCGTCGTCGGTCAGTGCGACGTTGGTGAAAATGACGTTTTCCTTGAGCGAGGCCAGCGCATTGAAGTTGGTCTTCTCGGAGGTGCCGGGAGCGACGCCGAAGAAGCCGGCTTCCGGATTGATCGCATAGAAGCGAGTGGCACCATCCTTGTCGAGGCGCGGCTTGATCCAGGCGATGTCGTCGCCGATCGTGGTGATCTTCCAGCCGTCAAGCGACTTGGGCGGAATCAGCATGGCGAAGTTGGTCTTGCCGCAAGCCGACGGAAAGGCGGCGGCGACATAGGTCTTTTCGCCTTGGGGCGATTCGACGCCGAGAATCAGCATGTGTTCGGCGAGCCAGCCTTGGTCGCGCGCCATGTTGGAGGCGATGCGCAGCGCGAAGCACTTCTTGCCGAGCAGGGCGTTGCCGCCGTAGCCGGAGCCGTAGGACCAGATTTCACGGGTTTCCGGGTAATGCACGATGTACTTGACAGTCGGGTTGCACGGCCACTTGACGTCCTTCTGGCCCGGTTCGAGCGGAGCGCCGACGGTGTGCACGCAGGGAACGAATTCGCCATCGCTGCCGAGCACGTCGAATACGGCCTTGCCCATCCGGGTCATCGTGCGCATGTTGACCACGACGTAGGCGGAGTCGGAAATTTCGACGCCAATGTGGGCGATCGGCGAGCCGAGGGGACCCATGCTGAACGGGATGACATACATGGTGCGCCCCTTCATGCAGCCCTTGAACAGGCCGGCGAGGGTCTCGCGCATCTTGGCGGGTTCTTCCCAGTTGTTGGTCGGCCCGGCATCTTCCTTGTTCTCGGAGCAGATGTAGGTGCGGTCTTCGACGCGCGCCACGTCCGACGGGTCGGAGAAGGCCAGGTAGGAATTCGGACGCTTGGCCTGGTTCAGCTTGATGAAAGTCCCGGCTTCCACCATTTCGCCGCACAAGCGGTCATACTCGGCTTGCGAGCCGTCAGCCCAGTAGATACGCTCGGGCTGGGTCAGCGCGGCAATTTCGGCAACCCATCTCTTCAGGCCTTCGTGTTTGACGTAGTCGGGTGCATTCAAGGGTGCGGACATGGCAATATCTCTCCAAGTTACTGAAACAGCAAGGTTTAACGCCAGTCGCCGGGAGATGCCAGCAAGAATCAAAGCGGCGAAGGGCCGTCGGCTGGAAACAGTTTCATTATGCCAGAGCAAGGACAAAAAAGCCACGGGGCTTTAACCGCTAAGTGATGTCCGCAGGTTGGCAGCGGTGCCGAACATGGTACAATTTTGCACGATTCAAAAAATCGTTTCACGATACGAAACGGAGGTAGACATGGAACCCAGGCAGTTGCGCGAGACAGCGCTCCACTATCACCGCCAGCCCAGGCCGGGCAAGATCTCGGTCACGCCGATCAAGCAGCTGACCAATCAGTACGATCTTTCGATGGCGTATTCGCCCGGGGTTGCCTTCGCCTGCGAAGAGATCGTCGCCAATCCGGCTGAAGCGAGCACCTTGACTGCGCGCGCCAATCTGGTCGGCGTCATCACCAACGGCACGGCCGTGCTCGGCCTCGGGCCGATCGGCCCGCTCGCCGCCAAGCCGGTCATGGAAGGCAAGGGCGTCCTGTTCAAGAAGTTCGCGAACATCGATGTCTTCGATCTGGAGATCGACGAGCGCGATCCCGACCGGCTCATCGAGACCATCGCCTCGCTCGAGCCAACCTTCGGCGGCATCAATCTCGAGGACATCAAGGCGCCCGAATGCTTCTACATCGAGCGCAAGCTGCGCGAGCGGATGAAGATCCCCGTCTTCCACGATGACCAGCACGGCACGGCGATCGTCGTCGGCGCGGCGGTGCTGAACGCACTGCACCTAATTGGCAAGGACATCACGACCGTAAAGATCGTCACCTCGGGCGCCGGCGCCGCGGCGCTCGCCTGCATCGACCTGCTGGTGCTGCTCGGGGCGCCGGTCGAGAACATCTGGTTGACCGACATCAAGGGCCTGGTCCATGAAGGACGGGTCGAGGACATGGACGAAATCAAGGCGCGCTACGCGAAGCGGACCGATGCGCGGACGCTTGGCGAGGTGATCGCCGGCGCCGACGTGTTCGTCGGACTTTCTGCCGGCGGCGTGCTGAAGCCCGAAATGGTCGCCACGATGGCCGCCCGGCCGCTGATCATGGCGCTCGCCAATCCGACGCCGGAAATTCTTCCGGAACTGGTCAGGAGCGTGCGCGACGACGCCATCATCTGCACCGGCCGCTCGGATTACCCGAACCAGGTCAACAACGTGTTGTGCTTCCCGTTCATCTTCCGCGGGGCGCTCGATGTCGGCGCAACGACGATCACCGAGGAGATGAAGATGGCCGCCGTCAAGGCCATCGCCGAACTGGCGCGCGCCGAGCAGTCGGACGTCGTCGCCTCGGCCTATGGCGAGAAGGTTTCGGGTTTCGGTCCGGAATACCTGATCCCGAGACCCTTCGACCCGCGCCTGATCGTCAAGATCGCGCCGGCGGTGGCCAGGGCCGGCATGGACTCGGGGGTCGCCACCCGGCCGGTCAGGGACTGGGATGCCTATGTCCAGGGCCTCAACGAATTCGTTTATCAATCCGGCATGATCATGAAGCCGGTGTTCTCGCGGGCCAAGGCGGCCCCGAGACGCATCGTCTTTGCCGAGGGCGAGGACAGCCGCGTGCTGCACGCGGTGCAGGTCGTCTGCGACGAAGGCATCGCCCGTCCGGTGCTGATCGGCCGCCCGGCCGAAATCAGCCGCAGTATCGAGGCGGCGGGGCTACGGATTCGCGAAGGCGTCGATTACGAAGTCATCTATGCCGACGACTGCCCGTTCTTCGATGAGCATTTCAAGGAATTCTGGACGACCTACCACCAGCTCATGGAGCGCAGGGGAGTCTCGCCGGATTATGCGCGCCGCGAAATTCTCCGGCGTGCGACGCTCTACGGCGCGCTGATGGTTCGCCTGGGCTATGCCGACGGCCTGATCTGCGGCACCTTCGGGCGCCACGATACACATCGTCAATACGTGCAGAACGTGATCGGCACCCAGCCGGGGCTGGACCGTTACTACACGATGAACCTGCTGATGTTGCCGGGGCGCACGGTCTTCATCGCCGATACTTACGTCAATTATGATCCGAGCGCAGAGCAACTGGCCGACATGACGCTCCTCGCCGCAGCCGAAATACGCAATTTCGGCATGCGGCCGAAGGTGGCGCTACTCTCGCATTCGACCTTCGGCACCGAAGACACGCCGACTGCCGTCAAGATGCGGCAGACGCTGGCCTTGCTCGGTCAGCGCGCGCCCGCACTGGAGGTGGATGGCGAGATGCATGGCGATGCCGCGCTCGACGAGCAGATCCGCCTCGCTGCCTTCCCCAATTCGCGGCTCAAGGGGCAGGCCAATCTGCTGATCATGCCGACGCTCGACGCCGCCAATATCGCGTTCAACCTGCTCAAGGTGGCGGCTGGCGACAACCTGACCGTCGGCCCTGTCCTGCTCGGCGCGGCACGCCCGGTGAACATCCTGACGCCGACGGCGACCGTGCGCCGCATCGTCAACATGACGGCGCTGACCGTGGTTAACGCAGCGTGACATTCCGTCTGAAGTTATTGCGCTATCTGTCTATTTTTGTTGATTTTTGCATCTCGTTTGCTAAACTGGGATAGAATTCGCCCGGTACAGGCTGGAGGTGGCAGATGAAACAGGTATTCAAGGTGGCGGTGCTGGTCGGGGCCTTGCTCGGCCTCGGCCTGGGTGGCCAGGCCAATGCGGCAACCGATACGAAGAAGACGCAGCCGGCGGCCAAGAAGACCGATTCCAAGGCGAGCGCGGGCGCCCTCAAGGCTGCGAAAACGGCGGCAGCGCCGGCCGGGAAGCCGGTTGCGACCAAAGCGCCGAAGAAATCCGCCCGCGTCGCCGCCCAGAAATCAGTCGTCAAGCAGGCCAGCAACGGCCAGGCCGGAGCGAAGAAGTCAATGCGCAAGGTCAGCATGGCTGACGTCGATCCGAGCCACCTTGCACTTTACTCGGCCTCGGCGCTGGTCATTGATCAGGAGACCGGACAGACGATCATCGAGAAACAGTCGGGCGCCGTGGTGCCGATCGCCTCGATCTCCAAATTGATGACCGCGATGGTCGTTCTCGACGCCAAGCTCGACATGAATGAGGTCATCACGGTCGGCGACGACGATGTCGACGGCCTCAAGGGAACCCGGTCGCGGATTCCGGTCGGCACGGCGATGACGCGCGAGACGGCCATGCTGCTGGCGCTGATGTCCTCGGAGAACCGCGCGGCGAATTCACTGGGTCGTCATTATCCGGGTGGCATGCCCGCCTTCGTCCGGGCCATGAACCGGAAAGCGCAGGCGCTGGGCATGCTCAACTCGCGCTTCGAGGAACCGACCGGCCTGTCGAGCAACAATGTTTCCACCGCGCACGATCTGGCTCGAATGGTAGCCGCCGCCGCGCGTTATCCGGAGATCCGCAGCTTCTCGACGACCGGTGAGGCACGTATCGACCTCAACGGCCACATCCGCGAATTCCACAACACCAATGCGCTGGTGCGCAGCGACAACTGGGAAATCGGTGTCTCGAAGACCGGCTACATTTCCGAAGCCGGCCGCTGCCTGGTCATGCAGGCGCGGGTGGCCGACAAGCCGGTCGTCATCGTCCTGCTCGATTCCGCCGGCAAGATGACGCGGGTCGGTGACGCCAACCGGATCAAGCGCTGGATGGAAAGCGCGAGCCTGACGCCGGATCGGCGTCCGGTCTGATCGGTTTCCGTTCGGGGAATCAGGGAGGCTGCCTGCGGGCAGCCTCATTTTCTGGTGCCGGTGTAGCCGAGGGCGCGCGACACCGCGTCGGCGGTCTTGCGCACCTGCGCACCCCACCCGGCATCGTGGCGGTCGGCCGGGGCGGATACCGAGAGTGCCGCAACGACATGTCCCTCTTCGTCGTGGATTGGCGCGGCGACGCACTTGAGACCGCTTTCCGCCTCCTCGTCGTCATAGGCGATACCGTGGCGGCGAACCTTGTCCAGTTCCCTTTCCAGGGCCGCCAATGTGGTCAGCGAGTGCGCGGTCTTGCCGGGCAGACCGGTGCGCCGCGCGTAGTCGCGAACCTGCTGCGGGGAATCGGCGGCCAGGAACAGTTTGCCGAGCGAGGTCAAGTGCAGCGGCGCGCGCCCGCCGACCAGGTACACGACGCGCACCAGGGCGCGTCCCGAGGAGGTGCGCTCGATATAGACGATCTCGTCTTCGTGGCGGGCGCCGAGGTTGATCGCCTCGCCGATGGTTTCGTGCAGTGCCTGCATGAAGGGCAGGGCGACTTCGCGCACACTGATCCGCGACTTGACGATGTTGCCGAGTTCGAGCAGGCGGATGCCGAGGCGATAGGTGCCCGCTTCCTGGCGTTCGACGAAGCGCGCGGTGGTCATCGCCGCGAGTATCCGGTGGGCCGTGGACGGGTGCAGTCCGGTGGCGCCGGCCAGATGCTTGAGGCTCGCCGCTTCCGGCATCGCCGCAAGGGCATCGAGGAGCGTCATCATGCGCTCGATGACCTGGATCGGGCCGGCCACCTTGGCGGACCCGCGAGCAGATTCGGACAACTGGATTCCTTTATTGGTGCGGTTTGAGTAGCATTAGCCACCTTCCCCTTGTGCGCCGCAATATTAGCATGCGCTTGGCCTTCTTCGTGACCTCCCTGCTCGATTCGCGACGCCCCTGGTTCGGCGGCAGCGGGTTTGGCGCAGTACATGCCGCGTGTCATGGGCGCCAGCTGGAGCCCATCCGGTCAATCGATCCGGCGCCCGGACGGACCACCGGTCGCGAGTTGCGGGCGCCGCCGGGGAGTATCTTTCACGAACGTTGCGCAGCAGCAAGGAGAGTCTGAACATGGAATTTTCACCCGAAGGCCCCAAGGCCATCCCGCTGTGGATCAGAGGTCACGCCTTCCTGACGGTCAGCGACCGCTTCTACGACGTCGTCGATCCGTTGACCGGCGAGGCGCTGTACCGCGTGCCGCTGTGCGGTGCGGCCGAGGCGGCCGAGGCGGTGGCGTCGGCGCGGAATGCGCAGCCTGGCTGGGCGGCGCTGTCGGTGCCGGCGCGCCAGGCTGCGCTCGCGGCGCTGGCCGTCGCTCTGGATCGCTATTGCGGGCACTTCGCCAAGCTGCTGCGGGCGGAGACCGGGTTCACCGAGGACCAGGCGCTGGCCGAAGTGGCGGCGGCGCTGGCGGCGCTGCGCGGGGGTGATCTCGGCGAGGCCGGCATCGCCGCCATCGTCGTCGACGCCACGCGGCCGCTGGCGGGATTCGCCGAAGCCGCGGCGCCGGCGCTGCGCGCGGGAGCGACGGCGGTCGTCAAGCCGAGCCCGAAGGCGCCATCGGCCGCCTATGCGCTGTGCGAGCTGTCGGCACGGACGGAATGGCCCGCCGGTGTGCTCAACCTGATGCAGGGCGACAGCGCGGCGATCGAAGGACTTTGCGCGGCGGGGGTCGACCGCCTCGTCTATTGCGGCAACGCCGCGCTGGGCGTCGACGTCGGGGCCATTGCCGCCGCCGCGGGCACGCCGTACCGGCTGCAGGTGAGCTGATGGAGCGCATCGTCTATCTCGAACGCGAGTCGATCATCGCCGACGTTCGCCGGCCGGCGTTCGCCCATGACTGGGTCGAACATGCGAAAACAAGGCCTGAGGAGGTGGTCGAGCGCCTGCGCGGGTGCACGATAGCCATCGTCAACAAGGCGCCGCTGCCGGCTGCCGCGGTCGACGCGCTGCCGGACCTGAAAATGGTCGCCGTCGCCGCCACCGGCACCAACATCGTCGACCTCGACGCCTGCCGCCGACGCCGCATCGTCGTTTCCAACATCCGCGGCTACGCCGAGCATACCGTGCCGGAACATGCAATCGCCCTGTTGCTGGCGCTCGCGCGCAACCTGGTCGCCTGGCGCGAGTCGTTGCAGGCCGGGCGCTGGCAGCAGTCCGACCAGTTCTGCCTGTTCGACCATCCCATCCGTGACCTGCACGGCGCCACGCTCGGGTTGATCGGCAGCGGCAGCCTCGGCAATGGTGTCGCGCGTCTGGCGGAGGCTTTCGGCATGCGCGTGCTGCGTGCCGAACACCAGGGCGTCGCGATGCCGCGTCCCGGTTACACGGATTTTGCGCAGGTGTTGCGCGAAGCCGATGCGATCACCCTGCATTGCCCGCTGACGCCGCAGACGCAGGGCTTGATCGGCGAATCGGAGTTGCGCGCAATGAAGTCGTCGGCGCTGCTGATCAACACGGCGCGCGGTGGCCTGGTTGACGAGGCCGCACTGATTCGTGCCCTGCGCGAAGGCTGGATTGCGGGCGCCGGCTTCGATGTCATCGGTGCCGAACCGCCACCGCAAGGTCACCCGATGGTCGATCCCGGCTTGCTGGCGCTGCCCAATTTCCTGCTGACACCGCACGTCGCCTGGGCCAGCCGGCCGGCGATGCAGGCGCTGGCCGACCAACTCATCGACAACATCGAAGCCTTCGTCGCGGGCAGTCCGCGGAACCGCGTGGCATGAGCGTGTGCGGCGAGATCCGGCGACCGGTCCGTGCCTGGTCCATCCGATACTGGGGAGAACCATCATGAGCATCACGCTGGCTGTGCGCGGCGAATTCATCCAGCTCGATCAGCTGCTCAAAGCGACGGGCCTGTGCGACTCGGGCGGCGCGGCGCACGCGGCGATCGCCGAGGGGCGGGTGCGGGTGGATGGCGCGGTCGACACCCGGAAACGGGCGAAATTGCGGCCCGGTCAGACGGTGAGTTTCGCTGGGGCCGAGGTGAACCTGGTTGCGGCGCAGGCACAAGGCACGGCCGTAACCTGACCGGGTTCAGGCGATCTTGACGACGATGTCGTGCAGCGTGTTGCCGGCGGCGGCGACGCGGTCGGCGGCGTTCGACATGTGGCGGTAGATTTCGCGGCGCTTGAACATGTTGATGTAGTCGTCGCCCTGGAACAGTTCGGCAATCGCCCGGCGGTAGGCCTTTTCGCACTTGTGCTCGCACTTGCGCGCGGCGTCGGCGTCGGCTGCCGCCGACTTCGGGTCGGTGGCGAGGCGGCTGAAGCCCATGGCCAGCGCGTCGGTGCCCATCTTGATGTGCATGGCCATCTCCAGGCAGTGCTTGTCGGTGCCGAGACCGAGAACGTTCATCTCGTTAACCGTCGTCTTGCAGTAGTTGGTGATCTCGTCGAGGTGCATGATCGCGCGGTACAGATCCTCGCGGTCGATCGGCGTCGAGAACGCTTCGTTCAGCTCGTGCAGGTTGTGCGCCTTGATCGTGTCCGCCTCGTGCTCGTCGGCGCGGATGCGCTCGCCGATCGCCTGGTCGCCGGTCTCCATGAATTCGACCAGGTCTCCGGCGGTCCGCGCGACGTGGCTGCACTGATTGGCGAGTGCGCCGAAGAAGTCTCCCATCTTCGGGAAGACGCGTTCGACAAGCTTGCGGAAGACGGACGGTTCGGCCTTGGCGGCTTGGTCATTCATGGCAGGAGCGTTCATGGTTCATGGTTTGCAAGTTCCGAGGTAGAGGTTGAGCAGGGCGTAGCAGATGATGCCGACGAATGCCGAGCCGGGGATGGTGACGACCCAGGTGACGGCGATATCCCCGGCCTTCTTCCAGCGCACGGCGCGCGGATTGTCGGCGGAACCGATACCCATGATCGAGGTGGCGACGACGTGGGTCGTCGACACCGGCGCGCCGATCACTGACGCGGAGAGAATGACCAGCGCCGAGGTCAGTTGCGAACTGAGGGCGTGGATCGGGCGCACCCGGAAGATCGCGAAGCCGAGGGTGCGGACGATGCGCCAGCCCCCGGACAGGATGCCGAGCGTGATTGCCGTCGCGCAGGCCACGATGACCCAGAACGGCACCTCGAACGTGGGAATGAAACCACCGAGGAGCAGGACCAGGGTCAGGATACCCATGCTCTTCTGGGCATCGTTGGCGCCGTGCGAGAAGGCGAGGCCGGCGGCGGTGAAGAACTGGGCGCCGCGCAATTTCGAGTTGACCGCCGGCGTCGCCCGGTTGAGCAGGGCACCCATGATGCGCTTGATCAGGAAGCCGACACCGAAGCCGACGATGGGCGACAGGAGCAGCGCGGCGAGCACCTTGACGATGCCGGTGACGTGCCCGTGTATCAGTTCGCTAAAGCCCCAGACGACGTGGTCGGCGCCGACCGAAACGACGACCGCCCCGACGAGACCGCCAACGAGGGCGTGCGACGACGACGAAGGGATGCCGAAGTACCAGGTGGCGAGGTTCCAGACGATGGCGCCGAGCAGTCCGCAAATCAGGATCGCCAGCGACAGGATCGCTCCGACGTCGCCGAGGGTGACGAACTTGCCAATGGTGTTGGCCACCGCGGTGCCGCCCAGCAGCGGGCCGAGAAACTCGAAAGTGCCGACGATGATCACCGCCTGCGCCGGGGTCATGGCGCGCGACGCGATGATCGTCGCGATGATGTTGGCGGCGTCGTGGAAGCCGTTGGTGTAATCGAAGAAGAGAACGATTGCGATGGCAATGACGGCCAGCCAGAAAAGGACATTTGGATCAGCCATCATTCTTCCGCTGTCGTATTGTTGATACTTGTGGATTCGGGAGTGGATCTGGAGATTGTCGCGATGGTATTTTCTTTGCCTCGTCCAAGTGGCGCGAAGAATATAGCGCAAGTCTTTCTGGGGTGTGCCATTTTTGAACTGTCCCTTTGCCATTCAGCAAATCCGTCACAGGTGTGTGCGATGACGAAAGCATTGCGCGCCCGACCGGCGCGAAAGATTCAGGCGCCGGGTCAGCAGCCCTTGCCCTCGGGAAGCCGCGAAAAGCCGAAGCCGCCGTTCCCGGATTGCGCCGGCTGGATGCAGATGGTCATGTTCAGCGCCTTCGCCGAACGGCGCAGGTCGGAGGGGAAGGGAGCGAAGGGCACCGACTGCTCGACCACCGATCTGACGAAGGCGATCTGGTCCTGCTGGTCGCCGGCGTTGATGATCTTGAAACTCTGCAACGAGCCGTCGGGGTTGAGGCGAACCCGTACCGCGGCGTTCTTCAGTCCCCGGGTCCGCGGGTCGTTGCGCACGAAGCCGGCGCTGCGGTTGAGTTTCTTGACCAGCGCGTCGAGATACATTTCCAGGCTGAACGGATCGGGCGGTACGCTGTTCGGCAGGCGCTCGAGAATCTCGCTGCCTTCCTGTTCCTGGCGCGCCTGCTGGCGGCCGTATTCGCGGGCCATGGCCAGCGAGCGCTGGGCGAGACTGGGGCGCGGGCTGGCCTGAGGCTGGCGTTCCAGTTCGCGCAGGAAGCTGTCCATTTCCTCCTTCTGCGCGATCGTCCATTTCGGGGTCGAACGGGATGCGGCAGGCGCCCGCGACTTGTCGATGGCGATCACCGGCCGCCGCACCGGCGGCCTGGCGGGGGTGGCCGGCTTGATCGCGGCCGGTGCGGGAGGCGGCTCGACCGCCGGCGGTCGCGGGGTCGGCGCGGCGAACGATGCTTCGAGGCGGGTGGCCGGGCGTGCGGCCTTGGGCGTTTGGCGCGGAATCAGCAGGACCAGGCCATGCAGGACCAGGGAAGCAACGATGCCCAGGAGCAGTGAGCGCTGCGTGCGGGAGGTTTCCCTTGCCAGTTGTCGCTTCAGCTCGGCAATTTCGAGGAGCAGGGCATTCTGTGAGCGGGGTGTGTCCTGGAGCGACATCGGCCCGATTCTAAACGCTCCCGCCATGCGCGGTCGATAATGGCGCGGAAGCGGGGGAAGTCTTGAACCTGATCGCCTCTTTAATGATGTCCAGGGCATGCCAGCCGAAGCCGGTCGGTTTGTCTCCGTCGCCTTTCTTCAAGGGCAATGCCAACGGGAGGCGGGGGATGCCATCCCTTTATCGTCTTGTCCTGATGCGGCAAGAAGTCGCCCGCGGCTTGCGAGACGACAATGGAAGCGCGTCCGCATTGCCACGGAGCCCACCCCTTCATCGAGGCGATTCCTGTCGAACGCTTCCGGGTACAATGCCAGGCGCCAGGAAGACATTACCGAGGAAATGAGGTCATTTTGCTATCGGCCGGCATGTCGGAGCGGGAGCAGGCTGTGCCGAAACGAAAGACGGGCTGAATTTCCCGCATCCAGCCTGCGGATTGTGCGTCATCATGGCCGCAAGACCACCAGTCTTCGGCAACCCCGCCCATAACCACCTCACCCGTTGCAGGAGGTGCCGTACCCGGCGTCATCACCGGGCTGCCCGGCCTGGCCGGCAAAGCCGTCCGGCATCTGCAGGGCGACGACCTCGCCGCGCGCGGTGGCAACGCCATCGGCGTAAACCGTTGCCTCGACGGTGACCTTGCGGCCCTTGATCTCCTTGACCCGGCCGCGAATTTCCAGCAACGGGCCGAGCGGCGTCGGCTTCAGGTAGCTCACGTGCAGCGAGCCGGTGACGAATCTGAACGCCGGCAGACTGTCCAGCGGCCGGTTCTCGGCGCGGTACATCGCCGCTGCCGCCGTGCCGGTGCAATGGCAGTCGATCAGCGAGGCGAGCAGGCCGCCATAGACGAAGCCCGGGATCGCCATGTGCTCTGGCCCGGGCTGAAAACGGGTAACGCTCTCGTCGCCCTCCCAATAGGTCCTGATCCGGTGACCGTGCTCGTTCAGCCGGCCGCAGCCGTAGCAATGGGCGACGCTTTCGGGGTAATAATCCTGGAAGGCTTGCATGGGAATCTCCTCACGGGTTGCGAGCCGCGCCGGCGGCGATGCTTGTGCAGGCATTATATCGGGGGGCCGGCGAGACCCGCCCCGGCTGCAGCGAATGCACTGGCCGCCCCGGCAGCCGGAGAGAGTATCCCGCATGAACCCGCCCGCATCTTCGAAGATTCCCCGCCGCGCCGAGACCCTGCAGGTGCTGCGCCTGATCGGTGAGCGCCAGCCGCTGCTGATGCTGTCCGGCAGCGACGACGGCTACGGCACGCGGTGGACGCTCGGCGGCCAGCAGGTGCAGCCGGGGATTGCCCGCTTCCTGATGGATGGGGGGTTCGTCAGCGAGCGCGGCTGGACCGAGTTCGGCGCGCGTCGCCTGCTGTTGACCGCCGCCGGCGTTTCCTTCCGCGACCGCGGCATTGCGTGGTGGCGCGGCTTGAGTTGGTGGGAAAAGCTGGGCGTGGTCGTGCTCGGTTGATCCGGTCGCGGTCGACATCGCGGAATGGCCGATTTTCGGCAACGCGCGGCGGGGCGATCGCCGAGCGGCGGGTGCACGGCGCGCGGAAAGCTGCTAGCATCGGCCCCTGGTCCGCCCGCATGCGGGGGGCAAGGGCACCGACCATCCACCGAGGGAGAATACTTTGATGAACCTGCAGACCAACCGCGACCCGGAGCTCGACCACCTTTCCGAGCAGCTGCTCGACGTCCTGATCCGTGCCGGCCTGATCCTGGCGCTGGTCCTGCTCTGCTACCGGGTCTTTTCGCCCTTCATGAACCTGATGATCTGGGCGTTGATCCTGGCCGTCACGATGTATCCGCTGCAGCAGTCGCTGGCGCGGAGGATCGGCGGGCGCCAGGGACTGGCCGCCACCCTGCTGGTGCTTGCCGGCAGCATCGTCATCATCGCGCCGACCACCGTGCTGCTGAGTTCGCTGGGCGATTCCGTGCATCATCTGATCAACAACGTGCAGAACAACACCCTGCAGATTCCGGCGCCGCGCCCCGGTGTCGCGGAATGGCCGCTGGTCGGCAAGAAGGCGCATGCCCTCTGGTCGCAGGCCTACAGTGACCTGCCGGCGCTGGTCCAGAGCATGCAGCCGAAAATCGGCGATCTGGCGAAAGGCGCACTGGCCTTTGTCGCCAGCATCGGCGGCGGGCTGCTGCAGTTCCTCGGCTCCTTCATCGTCGCCGGCATCATCATGGCCTTCGGCGAAGCCGGACACCGCGGCAGCCACTCGATCTTCGAGCGCTTCGCCGGCCGCGCCCGCGGCGGCGAGTTCGTCCGCCTGTCGGTCGCCACCATCCGCGCCGTCGCCATGGGCGTGCTCGGCATCGCCTTCATCCAGGCGATCCTTGTCGGGCTCTGCCTGCTGATCGCCGGCGTGCCGTGGGCCGGCGTGCTGGCGGCGCTCGTTCTCGTCCTCGGCATCGCCCAGGTGCCGGCAGTGCTCGTCACCCTGCCGGCCATCGGCTACATCTGGACCAGCGGCGGCTACGGCAATGTCGAAGCGATCGCCTACACCGTGCTGCTCCTCGTCGCCGGCATGGCGGACAACGTCCTCAAGCCGCTGATGCTCGGCCGCGGCGTCGACGCGCCGATGCCGGTGATCCTGATCGGCGCCCTCGGCGGCATGGCGATGGCCGGCATCCTCGGCATGTTCGTCGGCGCCACCTTGCTGGCGCTGGGTTACCAGATCTTCATGGGCTGGGTGGCGGCCAATCCGGACCGCGCGCCGGCCGGCGATTCGCCGCCGCCGGCCTGAGTTGGCTCCGGGAGCATCCCTGCGCGCTTGCGCGCGGCGGGCCGGGACGGCGGCCGCGGCGGCGCTCGTCGCCGGCTGCGCGGCCGTCGGTCCCGACTTCCGGCAGCCGCAGGTGGCGTGGCTCGGCGCCTGGTCGGGCGGCACGCTGGCGACGCTCGCCGCGACGCCGGAGGCGCGGCCGCGCCCGGCGGGCGACGAATGGTGGCGCAACTTCGACGACCCCGTTCTCGACGGGCTGGTCGCCGAGGCGCAGCGCCGCAATTACAACGTGCGCACGGCGGGCATGCGCATCATGGAGGCGCGCGCCCAGCTCGGCATCGCCGGCAGCCTGCTCTACCCGCAGCAGCAGCAGGTCAGCGCCAGCGTGCTGCGCAGCGGCGAGGAACGCCGGCCGGGCGCCGACACGGCGCTGACCGCCTACGGCGCCGGCTTCGCCTTCGCCTGGGAGATCGACTTCTGGGGCAAGTTCCGGCGCGGTGTCGAGGCGGCGGACGCCGGCTATTTCGCGACCATCGCCCAGTACGACGACCTGCAGGTGCTGATGGCGGCGCAGGTCGCCAATTTCTACTGCGCCATCCGCACCCTCGAACTGCGCCTGAAGATCGCCGGCGAGAACGCTGCGCTGCAGAAGCGCAGCCTGGAGATCACCGAGCGCCTGTTCAAACATGGCAGCGACTCCGAACTCGATGTCCAGCAGGCGAAGGCCCAGTATCTCGGCACGCTGGCCACCATCCCGCAGCTCGAGGGCAGCCTGCGCCAGACGCAGAACGCACTCTCCGTGCTCCTGGCGCGGCCGCCCGGCCCGTTGCCCGAGCTGGCGGCGGGCGAGGGGCGCATTCCGCTCGCCGAGTTGCGGGTCATCGCCGACATTCCCGCCGACCTCCTGCGCCGCCGCCCCGACCTGCGCGCCGCCGAGATGCGCCTCGCCGCGCAGTCGGCGCTGATCGGTGTCAGCGAGGCGCAGCTCTATCCCTCGCTCGCCCTCGTCGGCTCGCTCGGCATCGCGGCGACCTCGCTTTCCGGCGCTCCGCGCACGCTGGCGTGGAGCATCGGTCCCAGCCTGGTGTGGAACGTCTTCGACTACGGCCGCCTGAGCAACGAGGTGCTGGTGCAGGACGCGCGCTTCCAGCAGCTTTACGAGCAGTACCAGGAGACCGTCCTCCAGGCGGCGCGCGAGGTGGACGACGCCGCCGCCGGCTTCGCCGCCAACCGCGCGCAGGTGCCCGTCCTCGACGGGGCGGTGAAGGCGGCGCAGCGCTCGCTGGAGATCGCGACGACCCAGTACCGCGAGGGGATGACGGGCTTCGAGCGCGTCCTCGACTCACAGCAGCGCCTGTTCAGCCAGCAGGAGCGACAGGTGGCCAATCTCGGCAACGTCACGCAGAGCCTCGTCGCGCTCTACAAGGCGATGGGCGGCGGCTGGCAGGCGGCGCGTGCGCGACCCCTGGTCGACGACGCGACGCGCGAAACGATGGGCGGGCGCAGCGCCTGGGGACGGCTGCTCGAAGCGCCGTTGCCGCCGCCGGAGGCCGGTCCGCAACTGATCAACCCTGAAGGAACGCCCGATGAACGAGGAAACTGAACAGACTGCCGCTGTCTCCGGCGCGGCGCCGGCCGCCGCAGCCGCCGCGCCGGGCCGCGGGACGCGGATCGGCGCCGGCGTCCTGCTGGCGCTGATCGGCGGCAGCCTGCTCTGGTATTTCGCCGCCGACCGCCTCACCCCGTACTCGTCGCAGGCGCGGGTGCAGGCTTTCGTCGTGCCGGTCGCCGCCGAGGTCGCCGGAAAGGTGCTCGCCGTGCACGTGCGCAACGACGACGACGTTGCCGCGGGGCAGCCGCTGTTCGACGTCGACTCCAGCCAGTACCGCATCGCGCTCGAGCGCAGCCGCTCCGATTACGAGTCGGTCAGGCGCTCGGTCAATGCCTCGGCGGCGGCGGTCGAAGCGGCGCGCGCCTCGCTCGAGGCGGCGGAAGCCAACCGCGTCAAGGCCGAGAAGGACGCGATCCGCCACGAGCGCTTGTACGAGGAGGATCCGGGGGCGATCTCGGTGCGCCGGCTTGAGGTCGCGCAGGCGACGCGGGTCGAGGCGGGCGCCCGCGCGAAGGCCGCCGAGGCCGACCTGCGCAAGGCGCAGGAAGCCGCCGGCGAGGCTGGCGACAGGAATGCGCAACTGCTCAGCGCGCGGGCGGCGGTTGACAAGGCAGAACTCGACCTGGCGCGGGCGCAGGTGGTGGCGCCGGCGCGCGGGGTGGTGACCGACCTGCGCGCCGACGTCGGCCACTTCGCCCAGGCCGGGGCGCCGGTGATGACGCTGATCGCCGTGCACGACCTGTGGATCAGCGCCGACATGACCGAGAACAACCTCGGCAACATCGAGCCGGGGAACGCGGTGGCGATCGTTCTCGACGTCCTGCCGGGGCACGTCTTCAAGGGCCGCGTGCGCAGCGTCGGCGGTGGCGTCGCCTCCGGTGAGCCGCCCAAGCCAGGCACCCTGCCGACGATCAAGAACAGCCGCGACTGGCTGCGTCAGGCGCAGCGCTTCCCGCTGGCCGTCGAGTTCGATCCGGCCGAGAGGGAGCGCCTGCGCGGAGTGCGCATCGGCGGCCAGGCCGAGGTGATGGTGTTCACCGGCGACCACCTGCTGATGAATTTCCTCGGCGCCGCGTTCATCCGGCTGATGAGCCTCCTCTCCTACCTCTACTGAGCGGCGGCGATGCATCCGGCGGACAAATCGGCCCTGCGCCTGGCGTTCGGGCTCGGGCTCGCGGCGCTGATCGCCTACGGCATGGCGCTGCCGATTCCCTACCTCGTCTGCCTGCTGTCGGTCCTCCTGCTGGCCAAACCGGGGCCGCCGCTGCCGCTGGGCAAGGGGCTGGCGCTGGCGGCGCTGCTCGGCGGGATGGTGGCGCTGGGGGTGCTGATGGTGCCCCTGCTCGAGAACTACAAGGTGGCTGGCGTCATCCTCACCGGCGCCGTGCTGTTCGCGCTGTTCTTCACCGGCCAGCGCACCGGCAACCCGCTGGTGACGGTGCTGATCATCGCCTTCACCGTCGTTCCCGTCGCCGGGGTCGCCGACCAGGCGCTGGTTACCGTCATCGCCGGGACGCTGGCGCTGGGGGTGGCGGTCGGCGCGCTGGTGGGCGGCGTCGCGCACGCCTTCTTTCCCGATGCCCCGGCGGCCGGGGGCAGGGCGCCGGCGGTACGTCCCGGGCGCGCGGCGGCGGCGTGGATCGCCGCACGCGGCACGCTGGTCGTGCTGCCGGTGTTCGTTCTCGTTCTCAGCGATCCGTCCGCGTTCATGCCGGCGCTGCTGAACACCGCGAACCTCGCGCAGCAGGCCTGCGGCGCCAGCGCCCGCTCGGCCGGGCGGCAACTGGTCGGGTCGACGCTGCTGGCGGCGGCGCTGGCCGCCGTCGTCTGGTGCGGGTTGTCGCTGCTGCCCAGCCTGTGGATGCTGGCGCTGTGGCTGATGCTGGCCGCCGTCTGGGTCGGCGCCCGCCTCTACCGGGCGGCGCCGACGGCGCTGCCGGCGACTTTCTGGTCGGGCGCGCTGACGACGATGCTGATCCTGCTCGGGCCGGCGATCGAGGACAGCGCGAACGGCGAGGGCGTGCTCGGGGCGTCCGTCGGGCGCATCGCCATTTTCATCGGCGTCGCCCTCTACGCCTGGGCGACGGTGTGGCTTTCCGAGCGCTGGCGAGCCGGGCGCGACGTTGCGCTCGCCGGCAACGGCGTGTGATGGGAGGAAGGGAATGGCGATACTGACAAATCTCGCGGTCGGCCTGCCGGTGATGCTGCTCTGCCTGCTCATCCAGGCGACTGCCGTCTTCTGGGGCGTGCGCCACTACATCGGCTACGCGTCGCGCGACGCGGGCGGCGATGCGGTTCGCGTCGGCTTTCGCCCGCTGGCGCTGGCGATGACGCTGATGACCGTCGGCAACCTCGTCCAGATCACGCTGTGGGGTGCGCTCTTCGTCTGGCTCGGCGAGTTTTCCGCGCTCTACGACGCCGTGTACCACTCGGGCGTCAATTTCACCTCGCTCGGCTACGGCGACATCGTCATGAGCCAGCGCTGGAAGCTGCTCGGCCCGCTCGAGGCGGTCAATGGCATTCTGATGCTGGGCATGAGCGGCGCCGCGCTGATGGCGATGCTCCAGCACACGATCAAAAGGCAGCTCGCGAGCGAGGGGTCGGCACGCTAGGCGTTGCCGCAGGACTCCAGCACGCGCAGCAGCGAAGCCGTGTCGTCCCGGCCCCAGCCCTGCGCCATCAGCGCGTTCAACTGCTGGGCGACGGTTGCGGTCAACGGCATGGGAACGCCCGATTTGCGCGCCGCCTCCAGCACCAGCCCGAAATCCTTGTGATGCAGCCGCGCCTCGATGCCGGCCGCGAAGTCGCGCTTCACCATGCGCTCGCCCATCACGTCGAGCACGCGCGAAGCGGCCGAGCCGCCGGCCAGCGCCTGCTTCACCTTGGCGCAGTCCACACCGGCAGCGGCGGCGAGGCGCAGCGCCTCGGCGGCGGCCGCGATGGCGGCGACCATGATGATCTGGTTGCAGGCTTTCGCCACCTGCCCGGCGCCGTTCGCGCCGATGTGCACGATGCGCTGGCCGAGGCAGGCGAGCAGCGGACGCACGCGTTCGAGCACCGCCGCGTCGCCGCCGGCCATGATCGCCAGCGTCGCATCGCTGGCCCCCTGGGCGCCGCCGGAAACCGGCGCGTCGAGCATGTGGATGCCCTTTTCGGCGAGCCTGGCGGCGATGCGGCGGGCGGCGTCGGGGGCGATGGTCGAGCAGTCGACCAGCACCGAACCCGGCGCCATGCCTTCGCTCAGGCCGTCCGCGCCGAGAGCGACGGCCTCGACATCGGCGCTGGAGGTGATGATCGTAAACACCACTTCACAGCGGCGGCCGAGTTCGGCCGGCGTCGCGCACACCGTCGCCGGCAGGCCGGCGGCGCTTTGCGGGCGGCGCGCCCAGACGTGCAGGTCGTGCCCGGCGCGTTGCAAATGCAGCGCCATCGGCCGCCCCATGGCGCCGAGGCCGATGAAGCCGACCTTCACTCGGCTTGCCCGGACAGCCGTTCGAGCAGCTTCAGCACGGCGATCGAGTCTTCCTCGCCCATGCCGGAGCCGACCATGGCGTTGAGCATCTGCGCCGTCGCCGCCGAACCCGGCAGGCAGAGCCCGAGTTCATGCGCCGTCTGCATGACGATGTTGAGGTCCTTCTCGTGCATCCAGCTCTTGAAACCCGGCTTGAAATTGCGGTCGAGCATGCGCTGGCCGTGGTTTTCCAGGATTTTCGAGTAGGCGAAGCCGCCGAGCAGCGCTTCGCGCACCTTGCCGCGGTCGACGCCGTTTTTGGCCGCAAAAGCGAAAGCCTCGGCCACCGCCAGCACGCCCATGCCGGTGACGATCTGGTTCGCCGCCTTGGTCACCTGCCCGGCGCCGCAAGCGCCGACATGGACGATGTTCTTGCCCATGCAGTCGAAAGCCGGTTTGGCTTTGGCGAAGGCCGAGTCGGAACCGCCGGCCATGATGGACAGCGTCCCGGCGATGGCGCCGACCTCGCCGCCCGACACCGGCGCATCCATGAAATCGACGCCGGCTGCGGCCAGGTCGACACCGACCCGGCGCGCCGCGGCCGGGGCGATGGTGCTCATGTCGACCGCGACCAGCCCGGCCGCCGCGCCCTCGGCGACACCGCGCATCACCTCGGCGACATCCGGCGCATCGGCCACCATCGAAATCACCAGTTCATTACCGCGCGCGGCTTCGGTCGGGCTGCTCGCGCCTTTCGCCCCGGCATCGAGCAATGGCCGCATCGACTCGGCGCGGCGCGCCCAGACGGTGACCTGGTGACCACCCTTCAACAGGTTGAGGGCCATCGGGCGTCCCATGATCCCGAGGCCGATGAATCCGATTTTCATGCCGCGCTCCCTGAGGTTGAAGCGGCGATTCTAGCGGAAGCGGCCGGTATCGAATATTCGTTCGGGCAGGGAATGATTCATGCGATCATTTCACGCCGCGTTCGCCGCTGCGTTCCGCTGGCGAAGTCGAAGCGGCATGGCCGATGGGGAGAAACCAATGAAGAGTCAGCAACGCGAAAATCCGTTTGCCCGTCTGCTCGGCGCAGCCCTGGTGGCGATGTCCGGCATGGCGTTTGCCGCCGCCGGCGGCGCCGTGGCGAGCGATCCGGGGGCGCTGGAGGGCGGGCATTTCCATCCCAAGGGCAGGCCGCCGTCCGGATACACGATCGAAATGCAGAAAGAGGTCCGGGCCACGCTGCCGTTCGCCGACAAACGCGAGTTCGAGGAAGCGGCGCGCGGCTTCCTCGCCGCCCCGCCGTACCGGCGGATCATGGCCGAGGCCGGTAACGTCGCCTGGGACATGGCCAGCTACGATTTCCTTCTTCAGGACAGGGATTTCGCGAGCATCAACCCGTCGCTGCAGCGCCAGGCCGTCCTCAACATGGCCTATGGGCTCTACGAGGTGGTTCCCGGCCGGATCTACCAGGTGCGCGGCTTCGATCTCGCCAATATCAGCTTCATCAAGGGCGATACCGGGTGGATCGTCTTCGATACGCTGACGGCGAAGGAAACGGCGCGCGCCGCGCTTGAATTCGTCAACGAGAAGCTTGGCAAGCGCCCCGTGGTGGCCGTCGTCTATTCGCACTCGCACGGCGACCACTTCGGCGGCGTGCGCGGAGTGGTGGACGAAGCCGATGTCGCCAGCGGCAAGGTGCCGATTATCGCGCCGGTCGGCTTCATGGATCATGCCATCGCCGAAAATGTTCTCGCCGGCAATGCGATGACGCGGCGCATGTATTACCAGTATGGCGTGCTGCTGCCGCGCAGCCCCTTCGGTCATGTCGACCAGGCCATCGGCAAGAACGTGGCCGCCGGCGCTACCGGCCTGATCGCGCCGACCCGCGAGATCGTCAAGGACATCGAGGAAATGACGGTCGACGGCGTGAAGATGGTGTTCCAGAACACGCCGGGCACCGAGGCGCCGGCCGAGATGAACACGTATTTTCCGCAGTTCAAGGCGTTCTGGGCGGCGGAAAACATCACCGGCACCATCCACAACATCTACACCCTGCGCGGCGCCCTGATTCGCGACGCGCTCGAGTGGTCGCGGCAGATCAACCGGACGCTCCACCTGTTCGGCCAGGAGGCCCAAGTGATGTTCGCGGCGCATAGCTGGCCGCGCTGGGGCAATGCGCGCATTCAGGAAGTCATGCGCACGCAGCGCGACGCCTACGCCCACCTCAACAACGAGGTTCTGCACCTCGCCAATCAGGGGGTGACGATCAACGAGGTCCACAACGTCTATCGCCTGCCGAAAAGCCTCCAGCAGAACTGGGCCGCGCACAGTTACCACGGCTCCGAGGAGCACAACAGCCGCGGCGTGATCAACCGTTACCTCGGTTACTGGGACGCCAATCCGGCGACGCTGATCCCGCTTTCGCCGAAGGATTCGGCGCCGCTCTATGTCGAGATGATGGGCGGCTCGGCGAAGATTCTGGCCAGGGGCAGGGAACTTTACGATCAGGGCAAGTACCGCCACGCGCAGGAGATTCTCAACAAGCTGGTCTTCGCCGAAGCGGGCAACCAGGCGGCCAGGGATCTGCTGGCCGACGTCTTCGAGCAGATCGGCTACCAAAAGGAAAGCACCAGTCTGCGCAACAGCTTTCTCGCCGGAGCCCACGAATTGCGTTCCGGCATCCCGGCCGGCGCTTCACCGAGGACCGGCGGCCCCGACATCGTCCGTGGCATGACGACCGGCCTGCTGCTCGATTACCTGGCGGTGCGGCTCGACAGCAGGAAGGCCGAGGGCCTTTCGTACAAGGTCAATCTGCTGACGCCGGACAACGGCGAAAGATACGCTATCGAACTGAACAATTCGGCGCTGACCAGCATCCGGGACTTCCAGATCTCGAACCCTGACCTGACGGTTACGGTCAACCGCTCGGATATCGAAAAAATGCTTCTCGGCGCGGCAAGCTTCGACCAACTGGCAGCGACCGGCAAGGTCAGGCTCGAGGGCGACTCCAGACCGATCGATCAACTCAAGGGCATGTTCGTGCAGTTCGACATCGGCTTTGAAATCCTGCCGGGAACCCTGCCGGCAAAGGCGGCCGCGAAGGCGAACAAGGAATAGGCGGAAGTTGCTGGCGTCGCGGCCGGCGCGCGTGACCGCGACTTCGCCCGCAAAATCGCTGACTGCCACGGGATGGTATTATCACAGGTTGTGGCGGCCATCCGTCCGGTCCGCAAGCAGTGCGATGGCCTGCCGCTTCGATCGTTCCCGGTATGGAGACTGAAAGGATATCGGTCATGCAGGAGCCGGCGAACTTGCCGCTCCGGATTGTCTTCTCACGCCTTGTCGCTGCGGCAATTTCCACCGTTGTCCAGCGCTGGTTCTGTTACCGGGAAAAATGAGCAGGTATTACGTCAAGTCAGGGTCGGCAATCGAGGAACTTGCCGTTGGCGACAGGCTGGGTAGCGGTGCCGTCGCCAATGTCTTCGCCGTCAGCGCGCCACCGCGGCTTGCCGATTGCGCGGCAAAGATCTATCTCGATCCCAGGACCATCGATGTAGAAAAGATCGGCGCCCTCGTCGAAAAAGTGCCGGCGAATTTGCGGGCTCTCCTGGCCTCCGGTAAGGACTACGCTCAATATGCCTGGCCGCAACAGATCGTCTATGGCAAGTCGGCGCTCGGAAGGGGGTTGCAGCCGGTCGGCCTGCTGATGCCGAAGGTTGACCTGCTGGAGACCGTTGCCCTCGACGCCTACTTCGACCCCTCTTCCGGCAGGATGACGGGTCTTGACGGGCACCGGCTTGCCCTTCCCAGAAAGGTGGCGATTGCCATCAATCTGTGCAAGCTGCTGGGTGAGTTGCACTCCAGGCAGGTGTACTGCATCGATTTCAAGCCGCAGAACGTGCTGGTGAACAGAAACAGCGGCATCGTCACCCTTGTTGACTGTGACAGCTATTCCGTCGTTTCGGGCAACGGAAACTACTATCCGGCGACCCATCCCGCCAAGGGTCATGCCGCGCCGGAGGTCCTGAAGAACCAGGGTGTCAGTGCCGAGCTGGCCGAGTCTCAGGATTGCTTCGCGCTGGCGCTCGGGCTGTTTCAGATATTCAACTACGGCCTTTCTCCATTTTCGGGAACGGTGAACAAGGGTTGGCTGGAGGCCGCCGACGATGATGCCCGCGTCGCGGCGGGTTACTACCCCTACGGGCTCCATTCCAATCCGGCGATCAGTCCGCTCCCCCGGTCGGTGCACGATTGCTGGCCGGTTTCGTTGCGCGAGATGTTCGACCGGGCCTTTCGCGACCCCAGGGAAAGACCGTCAGCCCGGAACTGGGAAGAGGTGCTGCGCGGGCTGCGCGAGAAGGCGAGGTATGTCACCTGCAAGGAACACCCGAACGATCCGGAACATATCCATTTCGCCGGGCTGCCTTGTTGCCGGTGTGAGCGTGACCGGCGCATCGGGGTTCCGGAAGAGAGCGCCGCAAGTTGTCAGCCTGCGGACACCGGGACCGACATCGCGACCGCGAAAAGCGGGGCAGAAGCGCGAACCGTTGCGCAAGCGCCAGTGGCCAAGGCCGCTTCCGGATCGCGGCGCAGGAACGTCTGGATGGTCTGGATTGGCGCGGTGGCTCTGGCAATCGCCCTGCTGACTTTTCTTGGCAGTCGCGATGGCGACATTCCGTCGACCCATGTGCGCACGCCGCCGCCGTCGCCCCCGGTGCCTCAGGCAACCGCCGAGTCCAGGAGTGGCGGGACGGGCGCGTCGCTCAATCCGGCCATGCCACCTGCCGGCGGTTCGGAGCGCAAGCCGTTTACCAGGGAACAGATCTATTATTGTCTGGCCAGGGAATACAGGAACAACGCCATCGCCGATATCCTTTCCAGAACCAGGACGCCGACGCCCGCTGCGTTTTTCGCGGAAATCGCCGATTGCAACGCGCGCTGCAGGAACTACACATCGGCCGACGCGGACGCCGAAGCCGCCAGATCGATCTTCGAAAACAACAAGGCGAGCATTCTCGATGAGGCGACTGCGGAGGCCGAATCGTTCAGAAAAAGTGCCCTCGCCTCGACGGCGATCGGCGCTGAAGAAGCACGTGATCAGGGGGGGAGCCCGGACCGGGCGGTGGAAGCGGCCGGGCGGAAGCCGGAGGCGGCCCGGTCCCGGCAGCCAGAGCCGGCGAAACCGCAGGGCGTGCCTGCCGTCCCGGGTCAGCGGGACAAGCCTCCGGTTGCAGGCGCAGCGCCGGCGGCGCCGGGCGCGGACCAGTCCGCAGCGAGCGCTTCACCGGATCGCGGAAAGGCCGTCGTTCGGCCGCAGGAGCCGGATCCGGCGGCGGTTGAGCGTGCCCCGGCCGTTGCCCCGCGGCAGGAGAAGCCGCTGACTTCGACCCTGTTGACCGCCATCCAGCGCGGCGACAGATCGACGGTCAACGAGTACCTGAATCGCGGCGCGAGTCCCGACGAAATTCTATCCAACGGCGCCTCGCCTTTGAAGAGCGCGGTTGTGAGCTCCAATGCTTCCGTGGCCGAGTTGCTCCTGAGTCGGGGCGCCGACGTCAATGCCCGGGACCATGCCGGGAAAACCGCGCTGTTCTGGGCAAGGCGAATGAATAACCAGGCCATGGTGCAGATGCTGCTGAATCACGGGGCGCAGGACTGACGGAGCGGGGCTGGTCCGAGGCACGCCGTCCGCAAGCCGCGCGCGAAGGCGGCGTCCGAACCGCCGGCCATGATCGGCAGCGTGCCGGAGATGGCGCCGGCCGCCCCGGCGGCAGCGGCGTCGAGTAGCGGCTGCATCGATTCGGCGCAGCGCGCCCAGACGCAAGCTGACCGCGGAATGGCGCAAACTGTTGCGCGAGATGGTGACCGAAGCCGAGCAAAAGCGAGTCCTGGGGCAGCCTTTGCACAAGCGGTTACAAAAGGGTGACGCTGTCCTCCGCCTGTCCGGTGACAAGTTGCATACGGGCTTGGCACGTCAGCTCTGGCGAGACAAGGGGGCATTGGCCGGAGCCAAATGAGTTGGCTATTGGCCGGCGGCAGTGCTTCGCCGGCCACGGCGCGGGCGTTGGCGATCACGCCTTGTTCGCGGCGGCGACCGGCTTCGGGTTTAGCGTGCGCAGAATGTCGTGCGGGTGCACGCC